>Ga0247806_10000335_pt1 | contig 31469 bp, 38 predicted proteins | sample UWRJL059202B1_FD_179935 | JGI IMG/M metagenome (GOLD analysis project Ga0247806, IMG submission 179935) | Plant litter microbial communities from Arlington Agricultural Research Station in Wisconsin, United States - UWRJ-L059-202B-1 | ecosystem: Environmental > Terrestrial > Plant litter >... | reverse complement strand
TTTTCCCTCGGGCCAATGTGCCTTAAAGCGAAAGCATCTGTTCTCATGTGTGTGTTGTGCTGTTGTTTTTTAAAGGCACAAAATTAGTGATTTATATTCAAATTAAAATGCAGATGCGAACCGGATTTTGTGAATTTTTCATTTGAAATGAATATCGGCTATGATATTGATTATTTTTGTAGTATGAAAGCTATAAAACAGCTATTTTATATATACATAAATGGCAGCCTGCACGTAGCTATGGCGGTACTGGCACTTGTACTCATGACAAACCACATGTTTCATAACCCATTTGATGCACCCATGGCGGGCTTTGCATTTTTCGGGACGGTTTTTGGCTATAATTTTATAAAATATGAAGCGCTTTTTCGCAACAGGAAACCTATAGGGCAGCTCACAAAAATTATTGCGGCGTTAAGTGTAATAGCTTTTGTACTTACCGGCATTTGTTTTTTTTTATTAGAAAGGGTTACCCAATTTACTGCCATCGGCTTTTTTGGATTAACAATACTTTATGCCGTTCCATTTACAAAAAAAGGAAATTTGCGCAACCTTAGCGGCATTAAAATTTATATTGTTGCCTTTTGCTGGGCAGGTATAACCACGTTGTTACCTTTAGTGGAAGCAGGACTGCCGTTGATTACCGATGTATTCCTGAAATTTGGGCAACGGTTTTTACTGGTAATTATCTTAATACTAATTTTTGAAATAATCGACCTTAAAAATGATGACCCGCAATTGCAAACCGTTCCGCAAAAAATAGGGGTAAGGAACACTAAACTGCTCAACCTGTTTTTACTGGTGCCTTTTTATTTTTTAGAATTTTTAAAAAGCACAGTAGATTTAAATCAACTGGTCGTGAATATTTTTCTGATTGTAATTGTGGGCTTGTTTACACTTTTTGCAAATCCGGAACGGCCTAAATACTACACCGGCTTTTGGGTAGAAAGTGTACCCATACTATGGCTGGCTATGTTGTATGCATTTGCACAGTTTTAAATAAAAGGGCTCCGCGATCGCGGAGCCCTAAGTATTATAATGAGAGGATATTTAGAAATTAAACCTCATACTTACATTGTAAGTGCGGCCATTACCAAAGAATACATTGTTTCCATCTGCAATGCCTTTATACATCCTTCCTGAAGCCAGGTAAGTAGGAGGATTAGGATTTGCTGTTGAAGGAGATGTAACGGTAGCAGTTGGTTTTATTGCAGATGTCATCTCGCTTAAGTACACTTCGCCAAACACGTTGTTTACGTTTACCCTGAATTGCAGTGATGTTTCTTTAAAGCTTATCTTGTAGCTTAAGCCTGCATCTACAAGGTCGAAAGATGGCAGCTCAATGTTTTCTTTTTCAACTACAGTACTGTAAAGGTTACTGTATGTTCTCCAGTCGGTATCAAAACTAAGCCCTTTAGTGATTTTAACTACCGCACCCAAACCAAATGTTGTTTGTGCACCGCCGCCTACTTTACCACCTTTTACATCTTTAATAGTTTCGCTTATAATATTCCTGTTCTCATCGCGCGCAACGGTATATACGTTGTCATCATATTTCCAATCTCCAAGAGAAGCAAAACCTTTAATATCAAGGATGTCTAAAGGATGCGATATAACCTCAAGCTCAAGGCCTTTGTGTAATTGGTGTACACCGTTATTAGTAATGTACCTTAGGTTCTGAGATTCAGTATCAGTATTACTTGTAGTGGTAACCCTGTCTTTCCAGCGCGTCATGTAAGCGTCTAAGTTAACATCTACATAGCTGCTCCTAAAACGGTAACCTGCTTCAAGGCCGGTAATTTTTTCGTTTTTGGTAAGTGGGTTAACATTATTACCAAAGTTAAGGTAAATGTTATCATGGTAAGGCTGCCTTGAATAATAACCGGCGTTTACAAATACGGTATGCTGCTCTGCAAATGTATAGCTTGCACCTGCTTTAATGTTATAACCTGTATTATTAACTTTTTCTGATTCTTCGTTTTCTCTTGTGTATTGCTGGCGGTCCCAACGCACGTGCCCCTGGTTAGAAACAGCACCCTGCAGGAAAGCTGAGAAATCATCTGTTTTATATTCTGCCTGGCCAAAAACACCTATGTAGCTAATGCGCTCATCATAGTCGTAATCTATCTTCTGCGTATCATCCGGGCTGTTTTTAAATGCGCTCCATGGGTTTGCAGAAAATTGCTCTGTTACTATGTACCCTTCAGGGTGCTGCACGTTCCAGTCAAGGGATGCGTTTGCGGGGTCAGATGGGTTATATGCAGCTACATTGTATCCGTTAAGGCCTACAAAATTTGATACTTCGCGGTAGTGAGTGCCTTTATATGTACGAAGGTCTACACCTGCGTTATAGCTAAAGTTTTCTGAAATTTCATGGTTAAAGTTAGAAACCACTCCGTACCATGCATGGTTATTAACCGAGTTACGAATAAGGTATGAGTTACCAAGTTTACCAATACCATCAGGCAGTGCCCTGTTATTGTTGCGAATGGTATTAAAATCTATGTGGCCATCTGCAGTATATTTTTTGTTAGACGATGCACCGTAGTTACCGGTACCACCACCGCGGCCCCATGATGCGTAAGCCACAGTACTAAGGTTCATTTTATCATTAATGGTAAAATCCCAGTTAAAGTTAGCTACCGGTTTGTGGTAATAGTTTACCCTTTCGCTTAGGTAATCGCCATCAAGAAAACCATAGTTGTTATTAAATTTACGCCCCCATCTAAGGTAGCTCGCAATTGGCTTGGTAAAGTTTTGGTCGTGTTGTTGCGGCGCACCAAAGACAAGGAAGTTAAACATGTGTTTCTCGCTGGCTTTGTAACCAAAAGACAGGAAGTAGTTGTAACCTTCGCCATACGTACCACGGTTATAGCCATCGCCACTCCATTTAGTGAGCATGGCGCTTACACCAAAGCCATTTTCCATAAGGCCGGTATTATAACCTACTGTATTTTTTTGATAATCATTGTTACCAAACATAGATTGTGCAAAGCCACCTTTGCGAAGGTCTGTAGCTTTAGTAACAATGTTTACGGTTCCCCCCACAGATGATATGGCAAGTTTAGACGAACCGAGCCCGCGCTGAATTTGTACCTGGTTAGCTACATCTGTCATGCCACTCCAGTTACTCCAGTATAAATTACCATCTTCCATACCATTTATAGGCTGTCCGTTTAGCATAAAGGCAGTATTAGTCTGGTCAAAACCACGGGTGTACACTTTACTGTCGCCAAAACCTCCTGCCTGGCTGGCTACATAAATACCGGGAGTGTTCTTCATGATCTCAGGAAATTCCTGGTTACCTGATTTTTCCTGAATTTCCCTGCGGCTTATGTTGCTTACGGCTACGGGTGTACGCCTGTCTTGTGCAAGGTCAATTACACCTTTACCTACAATTACAAGGTTTTCTAATTCTTCACTGTCTTCAGTCAGGATTACAGATTCGAGAGCCAGCGGTGTACCTGGTGTAATGGTAAAAGGAACTGTTCTTGTGGTATTGCCTAAAAAACTTATAACCACACTGCCCGAAGTTACAGAGGTAGTAAGGCTAAAAGCACCATCAATTCCTGTAGTGGTTACATCCTGCGTTCCTTTAACCTTTACAGTGGCGCCGGGCAGCGGCAAATTCTGACTATCGGTTACGGTACCAGTAATGGTTTCCTGTGCCATTAGTGTCATAGAGAGCATCATTAATAAGGCGGTAAAAAAAGAACGGGTAAAATTTTTCATTCTGCGTTTATTTAATTAGTGCCGCAAAAGTTGCATCTTACTAATTAATTAAGGTTAAGGCAGGGTTAATATAGACCCGTTTACTAAATAATAACCTGCGCTAAACGTTTGAGTAACGAAATTCTTAAACTTATTATAAATGTTATACGTTGGGTTAACATTTTAATAATTGCCGAGAAATGTTATAATATTATGGCTAATAATGTTATTTGTTATATTAAATCAAACGCTGTTTAAAGTTCGCTGTTGGGGATAAGAGTATTTTTTGATTCAGTGTAGTATTGCCGGCAAGTACATTATAGGCTTGCCAGTGCGGTTGCCAGATTGCTATGTTCAAAAACAAAACCGCTTTGTATTAACCGCGCCGGAATTACATTCCTGCTCTTAAGTACCAATTCAGTCTCGGTACCTATAATCTTTGCTCCAATTTTTAATAATGCTTCGGGTATAGGTATGCCAATCGGCATTTTAACAGCGGTGCGCAGTGTAGCCATAAATTGGGCATTGCGAACAGGGGCAGGGGAGACCACATTGACTGCACCTTCCATTTTTGTGCTGATGATGAACTCAACCGCGCGAGCAAAATCTTTTTCGTGTATCCAGCTTACAAACTGGTTGCCGCTACCCTGCCTGCCACCAAAGCCAAGTTGTGCCAGCCTTTTAAGCGGAATAAATGCGCCGCCCTTTTTGCCAAGAACTATAGAAGTTCTTAAGGCTGTTTTTTTAGTTCTCGGGTTAGCGGCCTCAAAGAAGCTGCGTTCCCACATTTTAGCCACGTTCATAGAAAAGTCATGGCCAATTTCTCCCGTTGCCTCATCCATTTGTTTGTCTGTAGAATGCCTGTAAATTGTTGCGGTGCTGGAGTTAAGCCATTGTGCAGGTGGATTGCTGCATTGTTGTATGGCTTTCCCTAATATTACGGTACTATCTACACGGCTTGCCATGATCTCGTTCTTATTGCTTTCAGTATACCTGCAATCGACAGATTTTCCTGCGAGGTTTATCAGCACATCGGCACCTTCAAGCTCGCGCTCCCATCCTGTCATGGTTTTGGCATCCCATCTTACATAGCGTATATTGTTTTTTACGGTCGCCTTGCCACGGGTAAGTATTACAATTTCCTGAACGTTATTTTTAAAATGGTCTATAAGCACGTTGCCTAAAAAGCCTGTGCCGGCAGCTATTATTAATTTTTTCATGATTGATTTATATTATAAGTTTAAAATTAGAGCAAGGGCTATAAGGCGGTATATTACCCAGGTATAGCATAAATAGTGAGGCAGGCTAAGTAATAGAACGCGCCTGTAATGCTCTGCAAACATGACGGCTGCAGTAAGCCCGAACCAACCGAGTATTATAAATTCGTGAATTTGAAACAACTGCGTTAATAGCAACATTGGTAAAAGTAATAAAGAACCCATTAACGATACAGTTATAAGGTTGCCAAAATAGTTAAGTATTGTTTCTTTATCTTTCCTTAAAAGGAACAAGCCCTGAAAAATAATCTGGCCGGTGGCTAACGCCAGCTCTCTCCCAAAATTGCCGCTTGGCAATGCTTCAATTAATGCAGAATATTTAAATAACACTGTTGCTGTAACCAGAGTTGCAAAAACAATGTATGCTATACGATAACCATATTTAAAGTCAGGGATGCATTGCAGCGTATCGTTACTTTTTTTATTAGGGATAATTACTTTACGGTTGTAGGATATAAAGAATATAGTTTTGTAAGTAAATAATGTACGGGTTTAAAATTGCCAACCCTTGCCACAAACGGGAACGAATTTCCTATAACTTTCAACAGGCTGTCTACGCCATATGTTACTGTTTTATTCTGCCTGTCTATAAGGGCAATTTGATTAGCTGCACGTTGCACATCTACATAAATCATTTCGTCGTCAGTAAGTTGCGCATAGGGTTTGCGTCCACTGGCATCCAGCATTCCGGTTTTTATAAATCCGCTTGTATATCCGCTGCATAGTGGGCAGGCATCATCATATAAAAGTGCTTGGTTCGCAAGGGTTTTCATGACTATGGATTTAAATATTTTTTAATTTGAAAGGTTACATACACAAAATAAGTTGCAATGCAGATAGGTGCTATAAAATATGCTGCCACAGTTATCACATTACTAAATACATAATGGTCTGTGTTTGTTAACCACCCAATGCCAACTCCATTTGCAATGGCTGAAATCCAATAGATATGTAATAAATTTCTAAGCCTGTTGGGCAATTCGCCTAGTATATTCTTGTAACAGCTATTGCAAGCATTATCTGTATGAAGCCTAATGCTACTTGCGCCATCATAGCAAGGTATATTGTAACTACTGCACCATATAATATCAGTGTAGTGATTAAAGATATCTTATTTATCTTGTGGAGAAGTTTCATGTTTTTTTGTTTTAGCTTTGAAATATATAAGTAGTGAAATATACAGTGCAAGAACAGGTGGTATGGGCATAACTGTTTCCCAATCTGTAACTGACCATAAGTTGAAAAATGCAATGACGCCTAATACATAAAAAAGATATAGTGGTTTGCAATTGGTCTCAATGCAAAGGCTTATCCCGACTATGATGTGAAATATTCCTGTAACGATAGAGAACAGTGCGCCCGCCATCCATAAGTCAGAATCCGTTAGATAACCTGTTATTATAAGCACGGCAGGTATACCGGTTAAAAAATAATTGAGTTGGTTAATGCTTTTCATAGTCTACTCAGTCGGGGTTGTCTCTTCACAGCGATCCAGGTATCTGCTAAGGCTTTTAGTTACATATAAAAAATAACACGCTACAAGCATTGGTGCTATAAATAACCATATTATGTTACTGGTTTCATCATTTTTACCAAAATATGTTGTCCCGAATATACTAAGTGTAACTACCGCTAAGAACCAGTAATACATTATTAATATCTGGTTATGCTGATCAAGTATTTTGTAGTATCTAATTGATATAATTGTTGCAAGTAATAATTGCAATGGCCCCAAAATAATTTGTGCGATCATGCCATAAAAAATAAACAGGTATAAGCCCAGGGTAATATATGTTGCTGCCAAATTTATAAAGTGAATAGTTTTCATGATTATTAATATTAAACTTTCAGAAAAAAATGAAACATTTTGATGTGTTTGGATTTAGAAGACTCGCCATATTTATTATATTTCCAACAATGCTTTTTCCTTCTGTCTTTCTTTATAAATAAAATAAGTAAGAAGCAGGGCTAAAACGGGAGGAGGAATAAAAATATAATAGTTGTCGATGCCCACTATCATTAATGCTAAAAGGTATAAAAAAGTTGTAACAGCATAGATGGTTAATAATTTACCTGGGTATTTAAACAACATAATTATGGAGAGTATTATTTGTACCAGGCCAAAAATTGCTGTAAAAAGCAATGCATACACGTAACTTTCTTCATTTGCCAAGCTGCCTAACCAAAAGAATAGAACAAAAACAAGAAATGTATAATTAATGGCCCTAATATTTTTCATGCCTCTTTGTTTTGAACTTTCAGTAATAATTAAAATATTTGGTTGAATTTTTTTACTTCATTATCTTCATAACCAGCCTTCCTAGCCAGTTGTCTTTAAACTCAATAGATTTTTCAAGCATATTATCAGCCTTAAGTACAAAGTCGTAAAGTTTGGTAGTCTGATCAGCAAAATGTTTCGCCTCTGCCGATGTTTCCACTTTAACCGAAGACGATACTTCTTTCAGTACTTTAAGTGCAGGTTTAATTTCACGCTTGCTGCGTTCCTGTGCAATTTTTACCGCCAGTTCGTCAAGGTCTTTTTCAGACGTAAAAAACTCACGGCGCTCACCAGGTTTATATTCTTTATATATAATTCCCCAGTCCATAAGGGCACGAAGGTTCATGCTTGCATTGCCGCGCGATATTTGCAGCTCTTCCATAATATCCTCCATAGAAAGCGGTTCTGCAGCCACCATGAGCAAAGCGTGTATTTGTGCCATAGTTTTATTTATGCCCCATTGCGAGCCTAATGCCCCCCATGTTTGTACAAACTTATTTTTTGCTTCTTTAAATTCCATAGTTCAAATGTAAAAAATATTATTGAAATTTCAAAAATAAATGAAAGTTATTATTGAAACTTTATTCAAGTTAAGTCAGATATTTTAAAATAAACAAACCCCGAAGCTCTCACTCCGGGGTTCATTATATCCAAAAATCTAATTGTCTAAAAATGTGATAATCTTAAAAAAATTATCCTCCATTCCTAAGCCTGTCCAGTAATGTTTGCAGGTTTACAGTGGCAAAGCCAGAGCTGTGATCGGACAGTCCGTAAGGCAATATCAGTTCGCCGTTATGTATTATCGAGCCACAAGAGTAAACTACATTAGGTACATAGCCTTCGCGCTCATCGGGGTTTGGCATGATAAGCGGGTCTTTAAGCCTGCCAATTTCTTTAGAAGGGTCATCTATATCCAGCAGCGATGCCCCAATGCTATACTTACGCATAGAACCTACAGAGTGGGTAATAACCAGCCAGCCATATTCTGTCTCTAAAGGCGAGCCACAGTTGCCTATCTGTACAAACTCCCACGGGTATAATGGTTCCTGAATTTTTACAGGGTTATCCCATTCATTAATATTATCGCTATACATTAGGTAGTTGTTCCACCCATCAATACGCGACAGCATGGCATACTTGCCGTTTATTTTGCGCGGAAACAACGCCAGGTTTTTATTTTTAGCCCCCGACCCGTTCAGCGGACTGGTTTTAAAATCGTAAAAGTCAGTGGTTTTAAGTAGCTTAGGCATGATGTGCACACCATCATAAGCTGTGTAAGTGGCGTAATATGCTGTTTTGCTATCTTCATCGGTAAATTTTACAAATCGGGCATCCTCAATTCCCTTGCTTTCAAAATCAGATAGCGGAAATATAACCCTATCGCTAATATCGGTATCCTTGCTAAAACTAATACGCCTGTAGCTGTCGGACAGTGCCAGTATAAGGTTGTATTGTTTTAATACCTTTACATCATCTGTCTGCGCCTTTGCCTCAAGTACAATGGCTTTAAGTTGCTCGTAGTTAAAGCGGTCGTCGAGTTCATGCGTTACTTTACTCAAAAATTCTTCATTAATATCGGCATCCTGTGCCTTTTTAAGGAACAACCTTTTTTGGTACATAACGTTATGCACTTTTTCGGCCTCGTCTATATAGTTCCCTGCCGGTATAACTGTAATATCATTATTGCGGTCTATCATGGCACGGCGAAACACTACCGATGATACATGTCCTTCACCCACAGCCCTAAAGCTTATTATAACGCGAAGTTGGCCTTCTTCAAGGTTACTTTGGTCAGGATCAGGTACTACAGACGGATTAAAGAATGCCGCCGACTCTATAGAATACTCATGTGTAAAATACGATCCTATAAGGAGTTTGGCATATTCATCGAGTTTTTCAAATTCATAACCGGCAATTGCTACGTATTTTCTTACGCGCTCGGCATTTTTAAGCAACTTGCGTGTTATGTTACGGTGCCTTTTAGAGAAATCCTGCAGCAGTGGCGATATAAGGGCAAAGGTTTCTTCTTTATCCAGCGCCAGTATTTTTTTTAAAAGCTCTACAGCACGCTCTTCGCCATTAAAAAAATAACGTGCTATTACACGTTTTGTATCAGGCAGTACTTTTACGGGCTTTCTTTCTACAGATAATCTCATTCAGTTTAATTTTAGTTAGTAGGCATTTTAAAGGAACCTCTAAAATACGAATATATATTCACAATAGTCAGGCTTTTAAATGCTAAAATTATGTGAAAAATAGTACAATTACTTTTCATTGTAAAGGGTAAACTGCAATTGCGTAATAAAGGCGCAATGAGTATCTTTGGCCTTACAAACAACACTGCTATAATGAATTATTTTTCTTCTGATTTTAAGTTAGGAATTTTGGGCGGAGGCCAGCTTGGCAAAATGCTGCTTACAGAAACCCGAAAATTTGACATACAAACCTATGTGCTCGATCCCAGCGATGATGCTCCCTGTAAAATAGGCAGCAACAAATTTTTTCTGGGCGACCTTAACGATTTTGATACCGTATACCAGTTTGGAAAACAGGTAGATGTGCTTACCTTTGAAATTGAGCATGTAAATGTTGAAGCTTTAGAGAAACTGGAAGCAGAGGGTGTTAAAGTATACCCGTCGCCTAAAACACTTAAGCAAATTCAGAATAAAGGCATACAAAAAGATTTTTATACAGATAAAGATATTCCTACTGCGCCTTACAAACGTTTTGAATCGTTAACCGACCTTAAGCTCGCCGTAGAAACTGAGGAAATTGATATGCCGTTTGTGTGGAAAAGCACCCAGTTTGGCTACGATGGTAATGGTGTAAAGGTTATTCGCAATGCCGAAAGCTTTAACGGCCTGCCTGATGTGCAGTGTATTGCAGAACTTATGGTGCCATTTAAAAATGAACTTGCTGTTATTGTGGCACGCAGCCCGAGTGGAGAAATTAAGACCTATCCTGTTGTAGAAATGGAATTTCACCCGGAGGCCAACCAGGTAGAATATGTAATATGCCCGGCACGTATAGATGATGCCGTTGCCGAGAAAGCACGTGCCTTAGCACTAAAAGTGTCAGAACATTTTAATCATGTAGGCTTGCTTGCTGTAGAAATGTTTCAGACAGAAGACGATGAGATATTAATAAATGAAGTTGCGCCAAGGCCACACAATAGCGGGCATTACTCTATAGAGGCCAGCTATACATCGCAGTTTGAGCAGCATTTGCGTGCCATATTAAACTTACCGCTGGGCAATACCGATAGTAAAGTTGCGGGAATTATGGTGAATCTTGTAGGTGCCGAAGGCTACAGCGGCAATGTAGTGTATGAAAATATAGAGAAGATATTAGGACAGGATGGTGTAACGCCACATATATATGGTAAAAAACAAACAAGGCCTTTTCGTAAAATGGGCCATGTAACCATAGTAAACGAAGATATAAACGTAGCCCGTAGAATAGCCGAAGACGTTAAAAATAGTATAAGAGTTATCAGTGTTCAGTAAATAGTGTTCAGTCTCGGTCGCAGTTTTCACGGTTCTGTCATTCCGACGAAGGAGGAATCCCAGGATATTATAGATTTTAACTGCACCAAGTGATGAAATGTAGGAGAATTACCTAACAACCAACAACTAAAACAATGAAAGTAGCAGTAATAATGGGCAGCATTAGCGATATGCCGGTAATGCAGGATGCCATAGATATATTAAAAGAATTTGGAATAGAGACCGAGGTAGATATAGTATCTGCACACCGCACACCAGAGAAGCTATTCGAATTTAGCACCGGTGCACACATGAGGGGAATCAGTGTTATAATAGCAGGAGCAGGCGGCGCAGCACATTTACCGGGTATGGTAGCCAGTATGAGTCCGCTGCCGGTAATAGGTGTTCCTGTAAAATCAAGCAACTCTATAGATGGGTGGGACAGCGTGCTGTCTATACTGCAAATGCCTGGTGGTGTTCCTGTAGCAACCGTAGCACTCAATGGGTCTAAAAATGCAGGTATACTTGCTGCACAAATATTGGGCAGCCATGACAAGCTGGTTCAGGCAAAAATTATAGCATATAAGCAAGGGCTTAAAGAGGCCGTTAATAAAGCGAGCGAAGCCTTAAAAGAAAAAGCATAAACTTATTAAATTACACTTTTATGAAAACAACAGCACTTATATGTATCGCGTTTGCAATGGCCATAATAGGCTGCGAAAGTTCTAAAAAGGCAGTGGCCGATAAAATGGCTGCTGAAAGTAAATTTAATGATGTGCCTTTAACAGGCACGAGCTTAGATGCTATGGAACCATCGGCGAGAGCGTATGTTCCTAATACAGAAAGTAAAATTAATGTAGATGCTTTAAGGAGCACCGGCAAAGAAGGTAGAAATCAGAAAATACACATTTCCCGCGATACCATAGTTTTTCGTGCAGATACCTTAAAGAAATTTAAGAATTAGGTATTGCAGAATTTAGTAACTTTGATAAAAAAGCAGTTATGGATATCCAGGCATCTAAAATAGAGTTGGCGAAGATGATACTTGATTTGGAAGATTCTAAATTGATAGAAAAATTGCGTAAACTCGTTATCAAAGAGAATAAAGATTTTTACGATGAATTTACCGAAGACCAAAAGCTCGAAATCCAATATGGGATTGAACAACTTGATAGAGGGGAAAAGGTATCTTGGGAAGATTTTAAATTAAGAAGAAGAAATAGGTAATGCGGCAAATTAACCTTTCTGAACTTGCTGGAAAAAAATTAGACCAATTGTTAGATTATCTTGAAGAAGAATGGTCTGTTAGAGTTGCAAATAATTTTGAAGAGATGTTTGAAGACAAGCTTTTACAAGTTGCTAAATATCCTGAAAGTTGTTTAAAATCTAAACAATTTTGGAATTTACATATCTGTATCGTTACCAAACAAACCTCCTTTCTTTATAGAATTAAATTCAACGAAATTGAGGTCATAACTGTTTTTGATAATCGCAGCAGTTTTAAATCTATTACAAAAGAGATTCGCAAATATTATGGCGAACTCTAACTATAAAACTATGAACCTACTCACACAAAAGTTTACTACAAAACACGATACCGCACCATTTAGCGGCATAAAAACCGAAGATTTTTTACCGGCCCTTAAAGAGGGGATAGCAATAGCCCGTAAAGAAATAGATGCCATAGTAAATAATCCCGAAGAGCCAACATTTGAAAATACTATTGCAGCAATGTCTTACAGCGGCGATGTTTTAGAAAGGGCATCGAGCATTTTCTTTAACCTGCATTCGGCTGAAACAAATGATGAAATTCAGAAGATAGGCGTTGAGGTTTCTCCGTTGCTGTCAGAATTTGGTAATGATATCCGCCTTAATGCGAAACTATTCGAAAGGGTAAAAACGGTTTATAACAATAAGGCAAATCTTAACCTTACGCCCGAGCAAACAACACTTTTGGATAAGCAATACAAAAGCTTTAGCCGCAATGGTGCTAACCTGCCCGAAGAGAAAAAAACAAGGCTGCGGGAAGTTGATAAGGAACTTTCTAAACTAAGCCTGGAATTTGGTGAGAACGTTCTTGCCGAAACTAATGCGTACCAACTGCACATAACTAATGAGAAAGACCTGGCAGGCCTGCCGGAAGGTACTAAAGAGGCCGCCCGCGAACTGGCGAAAGATGCCGGTAAAGAGGGATGGATATTTACGTTAGATCATCCCAGCTACATCCCGTTTGTAACTTATGCCGATAATCGCGAACTTCGAAAGGAAATTGCAATTGCTTTTGGGGCACGTGCGTTTCAGGGCAACGAGTATGATAATCGCGAAATAGTGTTGCAAATTGTAAAGTTGCGCCATGAGCGTGCTAATTTGTTAGGGTATGCGTCGCATGCCGATTTTGTACTTGAAGAGCGCATGGCCGAGAGCCCTTCAAAGGTAAAAACGTTTCTCAATGACCTCCTGGCAAAAGCCAAGCCAGCTGCCGAAAGGGAATTTGCCGAACTGGCTGCTTTTGCAAAAGAGCTTGATGGTATAGAGCAATTGGAGAAATGGGATGGTGCTTATTATTCGGAAAAATTAAAACAGAAATTATTTAACCTGGACGACGAAAAGCTGAAGCCTTACTTTCAGCTCGAAAATGTGCTTAACGGTGCGTTTGTAATAGCGGGTAAATTATACGGACTAACTTTTAAAGCAGTTCAGGATATAGATACATACCATAAGGATGTTACTACGTATGAAGTAACCGATGAAGACGGCAACCTTGTCGCTATATTCTATGCCGACTTCTTTCCACGCAAGGGTAAGCGCAATGGAGCCTGGATGACATCGTACAAATCCCAGTATGTAAAAGATACCGTTAACGAGAGGCCGCACGTGTCTATTGTTTGCAACTTTACAAAACCTACCGAAACTAAGCCATCGTTGCTTACGTTTAATGAGGTCACAACATTATTCCACGAGTTTGGCCATGCCCTGCACGGCATGCTTGCAGATACCATTTACCCAAGCCTCAGCGGCACCAGCGTGTACTGGGACTTTGTGGAACTGCCAAGCCAGGTTATGGAAAACTGGTGCTACGAGCCGGAAGCACTGGCATTGTTTGCTCATCATTATCAAACGGGTGAGGTTATACCTATTGAATACATTAACAAAATAAAAGAGAGCGCAAGTTTTCAGGAGGGTATTGCAACAATGCGCCAATTGAGTTTTGGCTTGCTCGATATGGGTTGGCACAGCGAAGACCCAAGCGGCATTACCGATCTTAAAGCTTTTGAAAAAGAACAATTTGCTGCAACCCAGTTATATCCTGACGTGGCTGCCAATGCTATGAGTACAGCTTTTTCGCACATATTTCAGGGAGGTTATGCATCGGGGTACTACAGCTATAAATGGGCTGAAGTTTTAGATGCCGATGCCTTCGAATATTTTCAGGAAAAAGGAATATTCGACAGGGAAACGGCTAATAAGTTTAAGGAGAACGTACTCTCTAAAGGAGGTACAGAGCACCCTATGTTACTTTACAAACGTTTCCGTGGGCAGGAACCCAAACCGGAAGCTTTGCTTAAAAGAGCAGGGCTATTATAAAGCTGTTAATTAACAGAAAAACCCCAAAGCTTTAAACTTCGGGGTTTTTCAATATAAACAGTATTAAGGGGGCGCACTTTAAAGCTAATCATATTAATAAATCTTAAACTTTAAGATAATTTTATATCTTATGGTTTTATTGACCATTTGTATTAGTGATGCAAAGATGAAACTTTTTTTTGAATTAAAAATACCCATTAGAGGTATTTTGTATAATTTATACTATTGAGGGATTGCATCAGCAGCTTTTTGAGATGCTTTATATGCCGCTAAAGCAAATGATGAAAAAATTAAATGTGCAATGAATAATTGCCTGTAATAGCCCTGCCTGTCATTTGCAGGTGGGTTGTCGTTTGCAGCAAACATGGTTTTCCATGCACCTATAGCAATAACTCCGCTTGCTGTCCCTATAGTTAACGACCTAACAGGCCCGGGCGAATGCAGTGCCTTTTTCCATAGAGCATAATAGGTAACAACAAACAGCAGCCCTACTGCATAGTGGCTTACCCATCCCGCTAGGTGGTTATCTCCCACCGTTACAGGTAGTAGCTCACTGCGGTTTATAAGCTTGTTCAGCAGCACTGGTTCCCGGTATTGCTGGTTTTCTTTTCTCGATCTATGGTAGCTATAAAGTGTCATAAAACTTGTACCAATAACAGAGGCTGCAATAATTTTATATATAGGTTTCATAATTTTACTGTTAGTGTTGTGGCACTTCGTATTTTTCTACAAGTTCGTTTAGTAACTTGACTGTACGTTCTAAAGCCTGGCCAATAACTTCCTTCGTATCGCCCTTAAAAACTTCGCGATGTGCGCAATATTTTCCGCCCGGCATTACTATATGAATAAAAATGGTACCAACGGGCTTTTCCGGCGTTTCGCTGCCGCCTGGAGCAGTAAGGCCTGTTATGGCAACAGCAATGTCGCATTTAAAAAAATTACTAAGCCCTTCTGCAAGCAGCTTTGTAACCTCGGCAGATTCCGGCGTGTATTTAGTAATGATTTTTTTAGGGATCTCAAAAAGGTCTTCTTTAACAGAGGCATCATAACATACAATACCGCCTAACAAAATATCTCCGGAATAAGGCGTAAGCGCAAATTCAGATGCCATCCATCCTGCCGATGCGCTTTCAGCAAATGCTATTTTCAAATTTTTATCGGCAATATGCTTACTGCATATCATAATATCTTCAACTGGCATAATCATCTACATTTAGGGTTAAACATATTTTGAATCATCAGTCAGGAGTAAACTCAGCTTATCTGTCGCCTGATGTACCGGAGCCGCTGTTGGTTCCTTCGGTGCTTCCGGAATCTTCATTCTCGCCCGGTTTTTCTGTACCTCTGGTATCGCCGTTAGTAGAATTTCCTGTTTCAGTCCCTTCATTGTTTGTTCCGCTGCTGCGGCTGCATCCGTCGCATGATGACAAGAGGTGAAGGCCTCCGGTTAAAACGGCAGCTAATAAAACGGAGCGCATTATAGTATTTAAATTTTTCATGGCAATTTGGATTTTGGTCTTTTATCAAATTTCGTCATTACCTCTGTAAAATCGGTTATACAATTACACTTAAAGATTGTACAATGTTCCAAACACTTATTACCGCACTTTCCTTTCAAAGTTTTGTCTCACGGTCTGGCTTATGTAGGTGCTTAATCCGCGCCCGGCTTCGGCGAGTTCTTTCATCTTTTCTACAACTTTTTTACCGGCGCTCTTATAAGTATACAGGTATACGGCATCATGGTTAAACTCTACGCTTATGCATGCGGTACCCAATTCATATCCTGTAACACCCGAATGCCCCTCCTTATTAAGATATTTTTTCATGATAAATAAGTATACATACTATAAAGTTAACTACCTACAAAATAGGGCTGTTGCAAATTAACGCTTGATTAACTTGCAGTTAACAACGCTGCCCTGCAATACATGCTAACTTGTAACTGCTTAAAACAAACAATTAAACTAACTAATAAATTGATATTATGAGTAATTCACAAAAATTTGCATTAGTAACAGGAGCAACAAGTGGAATAGGCTATGAACTGGCAAAATTATTTGCTAAAGACGGTATTAACCTTGTGCTGGTAGCGCGTAACGAAGAAAACCTTAACCAAACCGCCGAAGAACTTAGGCAAATTAACAACATACAGGTGCATACCATTCCTGCTGACCTTTTTGAACCGAATGCGGCAAAAGAAGTTTATAACAAGGTTAAAGAGGCAGGTGTAGAAATAGAGTACCTTGTTAACAATGCCGGGCAGGGCGAGTGGGGCAGGTTCTTTAGGACTGAACTGGACAGGGATGTAGATATTGTACAGTTAAACATCGTTGCACTGATGAGCCTTACTAAATACTTCCTTAAAGAAATGGTATCGCGCAATAGTGGCAGGATATTGCAGCTGGCATCTTCTTTTGCTAAAACGCCTGCACCTTACGCAGCAGTTTATGCAGCAAGTAAAGCTTTTGTATTATCATTTTCGGAGGCTCTTGTTAACGAGCTCGAAGAGACAGATGTTACCGTTACAGCATTACTGCCTAATGCTACAGATACCGACTGGTTTCATAAAGCTAAAGCCGAAAATACAGTAACCTATAAAGAAGTTGACCTATATGATCCTGCTGAAGTTGCCGAATCCGGTTACAAAGCACTAATGAATGGTGATGCTAAAGCAGAACCAGGGTTCATGAATAAACTGCAGAATGCCATGGGCACACTAATGCCAGACAGTACTACTGCGGGCATGGCAGAAAAACAAATGGAGTCGAGCATGAAGCAGGACGGCAGGACTGCCACATCGCATGCTGCATCGGCCCGTGAGCGCGAAACTATTGGGAGTATTAATGGCGATAGTAAAACATATAAAGTAACCATCTAAATTATCGATTATTAAAAAAATATTTTTAACGCTTGGAGCCATACTTGTTTTTGGTATGGCACAGGCACAAACACAACCCACTACAACACCTAAAAAAGAGCCGGTAACCACACAGGTAAAAGAAAAAGCTAAGAAAGAGACTGAGGGTATACAGCCGGCAGTGCAGGTTAATACTACAGAGCCGCTAAGTAAAGATGCCGTGGTGCCGCAGGATGGTGCCGCTGCAGACCATGCTAAAGTTAGTCTGCAGGCTAAAACAGTAAAAGATACTATTGCTACTAAAAAAGTAAGAAAAAGCAAAAAGAGTTAAAACTTTGATGTGATATTCTTACAGTTCTTAAAATGTAAATCTTTTTAAAAGCCAATACCGCAAGTGTTGGCTTTTTATATTATGTATATTTATTTAGCGATTATAATGCGTATTTTTCTTTATAGATACATTGTAATTTAGTAAATTCGCTTGAATAATATTTTCAAACCAAAAAAAGTTATACAACATCATGTCAAATAGTGCAATATTAGAAATTGATGGCAAAAAATATGAGTTCCCAATTATTGTGGGTACCGAGAATGAAGTAGCCATTGATATTGATAAACTACGCAGCGAAACGGGAGCTGTAACCTTAGATCCCGGCTTTAAAAACTCTGGTGCCTGCAAGAGCGAGATTACGTTTCTTGATGGCGAAGAGGGAATACTTCGCTACCGCGGTTACTCAATAGAGCAGCTTGCTTCACAATCTAACTTCCTCGAAGTATCTTACCTTCTTATTTTTGGCGAATTGCCAACTAAAGAGCAAATTACTAAATTTGAAAATGATATAAGGAAATATACACTTGTTAACGAGGAGATGAAAAACATCATTGATGGTTTTCCTAAAAATGCCCACCCAATGGGTATCCTCGCATCATTAACAAGTGCTCTTACCGCATTTAATCCACAGCCTATTAATGTTGCTGTAGAAGAAGAGCTTTATGATGCAGTTTGTAAAACAATGGGTAAATTCCTTGTTATCGCTACCTGGACATTTAGGAAAAACATGGGTTACCCACTTAATTATTATGATAATACTAAAGGTTATGTAGAGAACTTTATGAGGCTTATGTTTGAGCTTCCTACTGGTCCTTATGAAAAGAACGAAACAATTGTTAACGCTCTTGATAAATTATTTATCCTGCATGCAGACCATGAACAAAACTGTTCTACATCTACAGTAAGGATAGTAGGTTCATCTCACGCAGGCCTGTTTGCATCTATATCTGCAGGTGTATCTGCATTGTGGGGACCACTTCATGGTGGTGCTAACCAGGCCGTGCTTGAAATGCTTGAAGAGATACAAAACAATGGTGGCGATGCAGATAAGTATCTTGCAAAAGCAAAAGACAAGAACGACCCGTTCCGTCTTATGGGCTTTGGCCACAGGGTTTACAAAAATTTCGACCCGCGTGCTAAGATCATTAAAAAAGCAGCTGATGATGTGCTTGAAGCGTTAGGTGTTAACGATCCTATTCTTTTAATTGCTAAAAAACTTGAAGAGGCAGCTCTGGAAGATGAGTACTTTAAATCACGTAATCTGTATCCTAACGTAGATTTCTACTCGGGTATTATTTACAGGGCACTTGGTATACCTACAGAGATGTTTACGGTATTGTTTGCAATAGGCCGCCTTCCGGGCTGGATTGCACAGTGGAAAGAAATGCGTGTTAATAAGGAGCCTATAGGCCGTCCACGCCAAATTTATACCGGTCACCCATTAAGGGATTTTGTACCTCAGGATGCAAGATAATTGTGTGCAAACAAATAAACCTGCAATGGACACTATTTAAACCGCATCTTAATGATGCGGTAGATTTATGATTCAGGAATTATTTTGTGCAACTATCTTAATGTAATGCTAATCAAAAATTACTGAGATGAAAATAGCATTATCTATTTCGTTACTGGCTTTATTACTTTTAAGTTGTAATAAAAAAACTGATTTAGATAAACAGATTACTATAAAAGTAAATTTGGTTGATCAGGAAACAAAGCAATCAAGGGTCAACATGTTTGATACTGTCTTAATTAAAGAGGAAAGAAATGGATATCTAACCAAAACTTTTTCTCAGGTGGGGGAGTATACAACGGATTCTACTGGTGTAGTCAAAGTTAAAATTGATCCCTCCAGGATATGCGACATTTCAGTTTCAGGATTTAATATATATGGCGGAGACATGTATTATCCGGGGCATTTAAAAGATGGTCAGGAGATAAATATAGAAGTCAGATCTCTCAGTAACAACTAAATTTGGTTATATTAAAAATATACTCTCAAAGCTCCGCACCATGCGGAGCTTTTGTTTTATAGTACTTATGTGTTTTATTTATAACGCTTATTAGCTATTTGATAAACAAAAACACATAATCAGGCTTCTTTTTTTATATTTGTGCAAAATATAAGCCATGTTGCCAATAAACGTAAATAACGAAACATCAAGACTGCGGTCGGTTTTACTGGGTACTGCCGAAAGTAACGGCCCTACGCCATCTTTATATGAGGCTTACGATCCTAAATCGCTGGAACATATTTTAGCAGGCACTTATCCTCTCGAAAAAGATATGCTTGAGGAGATTGCTGCGCTTAAAAAAGTGTTCGAAAAATATGGTGTTACTGTGCACAGGCCGCAACTTATAGAAAATTATAACCAAATATTTACCCGCGATATAGGTTTTGTAATAGGCGATACATTTATAAAAGCTAACATTTTACCCGATAGGGAGCGTGAGCAGGAAGCTATACAATACATTATAGACCAAATAAACCCTGCTAAGGTGGTTACACCGCCTGTTGAGGTACATATTGAGGGTGGTGATGTTATACTTTGGGATACCCATATTTTTATAGGAACATACAAAGGCAGTGATTACAAAGAGTACATAACGGCACGCACAAACATGCATGGTGTTAGTTTTATAAAGAGCCTGTTCCCTGATAAAATAGTTAAAGAATTTGACCTTGTAAAATCCCGTATAGAAGCCCGCGATAATGCCCTGCATCTTGATTGCTGTTTTCAGCCGGTAGGTAAAAATAAAGGTGTAATTTACAAAAGCGGATTTCGTGAAGAGGCAGATTATATGTACCTTGTAAACCTGTTTGGCATGGAAAACCTTTTTCACATAGACAGGGAAGAAATGTATAACATGACATCTAACTTTTTTTCGATAGATACTGATGTTGTGGTTATAGAAAAGGGTTTTGTACGTTTAAAACAATGGCTTATTGATAATGGCTTTACGGTTGAAGAAGTACCGTATGCCGAAATTTCTAAACAGGAAGGTTTGCTTAGATGTTCTACCTTACCTTTGCAAAGAGATTAAATTTATTTTTTTAAAAATGACACAAATTACAGATACCATATTAATGATACGTCCGGTGGCTTTCCGTATGAACGAGCAAACGGCTGTAAATAATTATTACCAAAAAGTAATAGACAAGCTGCTGCCTGCAACGGTTAATGCTAAAGCACAGGCAGAGTTTGATGCCTTTGTAGAAAAGCTTCGTGCTGTGGGGGTAAAAGTTATTGTGGTAGAGGATACTGTTAGCCCTGATACTCCTGATTCTGTTTTTCCTAATAACTGGATATCGTTTCATGAAAATGGCGATGTGGTATTGTACCCAATGTTTGCCGAGAACCGCCGTGCAGAGCGCCGTGAGGAGCTGATAGATGTTGTGGAAGATGAAGGTTTTGCCATAAACGAAATTATGGATTATACATCGGCAGAGGAGGATGGTATTTTTCTTGAGGGTACCGGTAGCCTGGTTCTCGACAGGGTAAACCGCAAAGCATATTGCGCACTCTCTCCTCGTGCTGATGAAGAGCTGATGATAGAGTTTTGTGAAGATTTTGAATATACTCCGGTAATATTTGAAGCTTTTCAGACTGTAGATGGCGAACGCAAACAAATATACCATACTAATGTAATGATGTGTGTGGGCACAACTTTTGCTGTGATTTGTGCCGACTGTATAGATGATAAAAAAGAACGTAAAATGGTACTTGATAACCTACGCAAAGATGGCAAGGAAATTGTGTTGATTACAGAGGCACAGCTAAACCATTTTGCAGGAAATATGTTACAGGTACAGGGTACAGATAAAAGTTACCTTGTTATGAGCAATGCTGCGAGCGAGGTACTAACTAAAGACCAGGTTGCAAAGATAGAAAAACATGCCGAAATATTAACGGCAAACCTTGATACCATCGAAGCTTGCGGCGGTGGTAGTGCACGTTGCATGATGGCCGAAATATTTTCACCAAAAAAATAATATGCTCTCTAAAAAAACCAAGTACGGACTTAAAGCACTCATTTATATTGCACGCCAGGACCCGGCGGTGCCAGTGCTTATATCTGATATTTCGGAAAAAGAACAAATCCCTAAAAAATTCCTTGAGGCAATTTTACTCGACCTTAAAAAGTTTGGTATCCTGGGGTCTAAAAAAGGGAAGGGCGGAGGGTATTACCTCCTTAAAGATCCTAAAACAGTAACCGCAGCTACACTAATCCGTGTGCTCGACGGGCCTATTGCAATGTTGCCATGTGCCAGCCATAACTTTTATGAAAAATGTGACGACTGCCCGCATGAAGAAGCATGCTCGTTAAACCATTTTCTTATTACTGTACGCGATAATACCCTGAGCCTGTTGCAGCAAAAAACACTGTATGATCTTACTGTTGGGTAAGGTTAAAAATATTATTTGGAAATAATGTGATTTGTAAGATTCGAAGCAGCCCGATATAGGTTGCTTTTTTATTTGATTACACACTATTGAATTATCTTCGAGTTGAAAAATTTGTTAACCAAAAATGCGATTATAGTGTAGTTCTTACGAGGGCTTTTGGTTGATTTTAGCCTGCTAAATATATTTTACTTATTTTTGGGTGTTATAACGCAGTTCCTGTTAATGAAAAAAATTACATTTTTACTTTTACCCTTGCTATTAGCATCCTGCCAGTACTTTGATAAACAGGTGCCTGATGAAGACGAGCTTTTGCAGCAACGGCTAAAAGAGATTGACTGGAAAAAGGTAAGCAGCTACCCATCGCTTGCCGAATGTGATGCCATAACCGGTAAAGAACTTAAAAAGGAATGTTTTTTTAGTACAATGACACGTCTTGTGCAGGAAAAACTAGATACCGATACTATTGCAATGCTGTACCCCGAAATTGATACCATACAGGTTAAGGTTACCGTATACCCGGATGCTACCTTAAAATTTGAACCTCAAATTCCGCGGGATAGCGTTAAGTACGACTCTATAAAAATAGACAGTATTATAAAGGCCCGCCTGGTAAACTTTCCTAAAATAGAACCGGCTCAAAAAGAGGGTATCCCGGTAACTACAGCGTTTATATTACCGGTTATTCTCGATGTAAAGTAATTTCTTCAGGTTCATTCCTTTCGGTTTTAAACCTAAAAACATAGTAGCTCCCCAAAGCTACAGGAATAACAATGTTTAGCAGCCATTGCAATGTTGCTGCAAATATCACAATCCACTCATTAACCCCTGCAAGGCCAAAAAAGAATACTGCAACACTGCCGCGCACTGCAAAGTCTAAAAACTGAAAAGTAGGTAAAGACGATCCTAAAAAGTAAACTCCTGTAATGGCACTTAGCATAACAGGGTAGGGCAGGTGCACGCCAAACAGCAGGAATATAAAATAATGCTGGTGCACAATGCTTAGGTAACGGGCTAAAGCAAGCAACAGGTTTTTACGGTTTACAGGCTTAGGGACTTCGTTTATGCTTTTAAAAAACTTTTGCAGGGAGTAGCCTTTTATATCTATTTTTCTTGAAAGAAAAACAGCGGTAATTATAGCTGCAATACCACAAAGTAGCAGTATAAAGAGGCTGTTAGGGATAACCCCATACTGCAAATTAAAAAACATTAAACCAACTAATCCTGCCAGTACAGCAATTATGAGCTGTACCCCGTTACAAATAAGGTTTAAAAAAACAATATTTTTAGCCTGTGCTTTTTTGTAATATAATGCCTTTGCAGCATATTCGCCTACGCCATTTGGGGTAAACATACCGGCGGTTAGCGATGCCAGTACCTGATCTGCAGACTGGGCTATAGATATTTTTTTAAAAGTAGCAATCAGGTTTTGCCACTTTAGTATTTCTATAAAGCGGTTTAAAAAACTTAGCAGCAGTATAACGGCAACTACCCACCCGGAATTTTTGCGGGTTACGGCATCTTCCAGGCGGCTCCAGTCCAGGTTGTCGTTTTGGGCTATTCGGTCGTATATAAAATAAAATGCCCCGCCCACTATTAAAAGTTTGGCCGTAAGAACGAGGAATTGTTTAGCTTTGCGGGATAGGGTAAACATCCTGCAAAAGTAAATAAAATTGGCAAACGAACGTATTATATTAGGCATCGATCCCGGAACCACAATTATGGGTTTTGGCCTCATAAAAGTGGTGAATAAAAAGATGGAATTCCTTCAGCTTAACGAGCTTCAGTTAAGCAAGTACGACGACCATTATGTAAAACTGCGCATTATTTTTGAGCGTACCATAGAGCTTATAGAAACCCACCACCCCGATGAGATTGCTATAGAGGCACCTTTTTTTGGTAAAAATGTGCAGTCTATGCTTAAGCTGGGGCGTGCGCAGGGTGTGGCTATGGCTGCTGGGCTTTCGCGCCAAATTCCTATTACCGAATATGAACCCAAGAAAATAAAGATGGCCATTACCGGTAACGGGGCTGCCAGTAAAGAGCAGGTGGCAAAAATGCTTCAACAACTTTTGGGCCTTAAAGAGTTGCCTAAAAATCTTGATAGTACAGATGGTCTTGCCGCAGCTGTATGCCATTTTTTCAACACCGGTAAGCCTACAGTAGCAGGTAAAAGTTACACCGGTTGGGATGCTTTTGTAAAACAAAATGAAGAACGCGTAAAAAAATAATGTTATGAATATACAATCACGGGCATTTTTTATAGAAAGCGATAATGAATGGGAAACCGTGGGCGAGGGTATAAAACGCCAAATAACCGGTTACAACACCACCCTCATGATGGTTAAAGTAGCTTTCGAAACCGGGAGTATCGGGGCTGTACACCAGCATTACCATTCGCAGGCAACCTATGTAGCTTCGGGTAAGTTTGAGGTTGTTGTAAATGGTGTTACACAAATATTACAGGCAGGCGATACTTTTTTTGCAATGCCTAACCTGTTGCACGGCGTGGTATGCCTGGAGGCGGGTATGCTTATAGATGCCTTTAGCCCCATTCGCGAAGACTTTTTAAAGTTGGCAAAAAGGTTGTAACTTTGCCGCATGGCAGGTATTTACATCCACATTCCTTTTTGTAAACAGGCGTGCACCTATTGCGACTTTCATTTTTCTACCTCCATGAAAAAAAAAGAGGATATGGTGGCTGCTATTGCTACAGAGATTTCAATGCGTAAAGTTGAATTTGCTAACGAGGTTGTAGAGACTATTTACTTTGGTGGTGGTACACCATCGGTGCTTAGCAGTGTAGAGATTCAATTTTTAATTGATGCTGTTTACCAAAATTATCAGGTAGCCGATAATCCTGAAATTACACTCGAAGCTAATCCTGATGACCTCTCTAAAGATAGAATACACGAATTAGCAAATTCACTCATTAACAGACTTAGCATTGGTATACAGTCTTTTTTTGAAGAAGACCTTAAGCTTATGAACCGTGCCCATAATGCGGCCGAAGCCGAGGCCTGTCTTACCGAAGCGGTTAAGTATTTTGAGAACATATCTATCGACCTTATTTATGGCACTCCCGGCATGGACAACGACCGCTGGCTGCATAATGTTAATAAAGCACTGTCGTTTGGCGTGCCGCATATTTCCAGTTATGCCCTTACGGTAGAACCTAATACCGCTCTGCACAAATTTGTAAAGAACGGCACTGTTGCCCAGCCCAGCGATGAGGTTGCACACGAACAGTTTTTATTACTTGCCGATGTGCTTCAGGCAAATGGTTTTGTGCATTATGAGCTGTCTAACTTTGGTAAGCAAGACTACTTTTCTAAAAATAATACAGCCTACTGGCTGGGTAAAAAATATATAGGTATAGGCCCATCGGCACATAGTTATGATGGTACATTTCGCAGTTGGAATGTTGCCAACAATACCTTGTATATTAAAGATATTGAGCAGGGAGAATTGCCTGCCCAAAAAGAAGAGCTTACCGTTGCCAACCGTTATAATGAATATGTTATGACGGGGCTGCGTACTATTTGGGGCGTAAATGTAAACCGTGTTGCAACTGAATTTGGTAATGAATTTAAAAACTACCTGCTCGAAGAAGCTGATAAATATATAGTAAAGGGCTTACTGGTAGTGCAAGATAATATTCTTACCACCACCCGCGAAGGAAAATTCCTTGCAGATGGCCTTGCCAGTGACCTCTTTTTTGTAGATTTGGAGTAGCCATTTCGGGGCTATTACACAAAGTCTCGCAAAGCAGGCGCAAAGTTTCACAAAGTTTAAAATGAAAGCTACAATACAACATAATTCTCAAACATTTACTGTAAATCTATCCCAGCCTATAGATATTTCGTTGCCGTTAACGGGTAACGGGCACAACCCTATTGCATGGTATTTAGGGCAGCCAACCATCGAACCTGTAACTATGGGCGACTGGGTAGGTAAAGTGAGCGAAGGATCGTCGACTAATTTTAATAATATCTTTTTTAACCCGCATGCACATGGTACTCATACCGAATGCCTGGGGCATATTACTAAAGCGTTTTACAGTATTAATGCTGCACTAAAGCAGTTTTTCTTTGTCGCTGAGGTAGTTTCTGTTATTCCGCAGGTGCAGGGCGATGATTTAGTTGTAACTAAAATACAAATCGAAAAGGCTCTTAACGGTAAAACCCCGGAGGCAATTGTAATACGCACGCTGCCTAATGATAATGCTAAGCTGTCTAAGAATTACAGCAATAGTAATCCGCCTTATTTAGAAGAAGCTGCGGCAACTTACATTCGCGAATGCAGTATACAGCATTTGCTTATAGACCTGCCCAGTGTAGATAAAGAAAAAGACGAAGGTAAATTAGTAGCACATAAAGCATTCTGGAATGTAAGAGATGTAAATAACCTTAATGCCGATGCACGCCATAATGCTACTATTACCGAAATGGTTTTTGTGCCCGACACAGTATTTGACGGAATATACCTGCTTAATTTACAAATAGCAAGTTTTGATAATGATGCCAGCCCAAGCAAACCGGTGTTATTTCAGATTTTAGATTAAGCTGCACAAATAATAAAAATATGAATTCACTTATTAAACTGGAAGAGGCAGCCATGATGCTTTTAGGTATGTATCTGTTTGGCTTACTGCCGTATGCGTGGTGGTGGTTTCCTGCACTAATCCTAGCGCCCGATTTTTCTTTTATAGGGTATGCTTTTGGTAATAAAGCAGGGGCATGGGTTTATAATTTGGCACACCATAAAGCTGTTGCTATTGCTTTATATATTGCAGGTTGCTACACTTTATTACCTCAATTGCAACTTGCAGGCGTTATACTTTTTTCTCATTCCAGTATGGACAGGATGTTGGGTTACGGCCTTAAATACGAGAAGGGCTTTAAGTTTACCCATTTGGGAGAGATAGGGAAATAGACTAACAGAAGAGGGATAATAGATGATGGACTTTTTTATCTAAACTTTACAACTTTCAAACATTACGACTTTATGACCATAACCGACTTTTATGAATACTGCCTTTCTAAAAAGGGCGTTACAGAACATTTTCCGTTTGATGAAGATACGCTTGTGTTTAAAGTAGGCGGTAAGGTATTTGCGCTTTCATCGCTTAGTAAGTGGGAAAGTGGCGAAGCAGCCGTTAACCTTAAATGCAACCCTGAAAGGGCATTAACGTTAAGGGAAGAATATGAGGGCGTAAAACCCGGTTTCCACATGAGTAAAGCACACTGGAATACTATAGTTATAAACAGCGATGTGCCGTTAAAACTGTTGCACGAGTTAATAACCCATTCGTATGACCTGGTGTTTAACAGCCTGACCAAAAAAGTGCGCGAAAGTATATAAAGCAAAATGCCCTTCCGGAAATGGAAGGGCATTTGTATATAACCTGTTTTATATTAATATGCGTTAGCAATAATCTGCTCAAACAATTCCTGCCTGCCGCTTATTTGTTTAGGCTCGCCGTTTTGGCGTGCATAGGCACTTAAGTCTTCAAGAGTAAGGCCGCCTTTTTCAAACTCGGCACCTTTACCACTGTCAAACGACGCATAACGCTCTTTGCGAAGCGACGTATAGTTGGTGTTTTTAAGGATATGCTCAGCGCTTATTATTCCGCGTGCAAAAATATCCATACCACTTATGTGTGCAATAAATTTATCTTCAAGGTCGGTAGAGTTGCGGCGCACTTTAGCATCAAAGTTAATACCACCGCCCTGTAAGCCACCGCTCTGTAAGAAAACAAGCATTGCCTGTGTTACTTCATAGATGTCTATAGGGAACTGGTCGGTATCCCAACCGTTTTGGTAGTCGCCACGGTTAGCATCAAGAGAACCTAACATACCTGCATTTGCAGCAAGCTGCATTTCATGCTCAAAGGTATGGCCGGCAAGTGTAGCATGGTTAACCTCAAGGTTTAGTTTAAAGTCGTTTTGTAAGCCGTATTTGTTAAGGAAACCAATGCACGTAGCTGCATCAAAATCGTACTGGTGTTTCATAGGTTCCATAGGCTTAGGCTCTATAAGGAAGTTACCTGTAAAGCCTTTGCTGCGTGCATAGTCCCTGCACACAGTAAGGAATTGTGCAAGGTGGTCCTGCTCACGCTGAATATCGGTATTCAAAAGGCTCATGTAGCCTTCACGGCCACCCCAGAAAACGTAGTTCTCGCCACCCAATGCAATAGTAGCATCGATGGCTATTTTAGCCTGTGCCGCAGCGTGCGCCACTACATCAAAGTTAGGATTGGTAGAAGCACCATTCATATAACGTGGGTTACTAAAAAGGTTACTTGTTCCCCAAAGTAGTTTAATACCTGTTTCTTTTTGTTTTTCTTTAGCATACTCCACAACAGCCTTAACGCGCTGCTCAAATTCCTCTAAAGTTGGCGCTTCGTCTACTAAATCCACATCGTGAAAACAGTAGTACTCTATACCCAGTTTTTCCATAAATTCAAAACCGGCATCCATTTTATCTTTAGCGCGCTGCACAGCATCTTCGTTACTGTCCCATGCATGTTTTTCGGTACCGGGGCCAAAAGGGTCGCCACCGGTATTAACCAATGTATGCCAGTATGCCATTGAAAATTTAAAATGCTCTTTTAAAGGCTTTCCTGCAACAACGCGGTTTTCGTCATACCACTTAAATGCAAGTGGGTTATTGCTTTCGCGGCCTTCAAATTTTATTTTGTCTACCGTTTTAAAGTAGGCTTGTTTAGTTGTACTCATGTTCTTTATTTTCAATATTAATATGTTGTTTCCATTGCTGGTAAATTTCACTGTATTGGTTAGAAAGTGCCGCAGAGGGTACAATGGTTTCCAGGCACTCCAGGCTACTAAAAGCCTCATCAATAGATTTGTAAAACCCAAACCCATAAGCGGCACCACGCGCAGCACCATCGGCACCGGCTGTGTTGTAAAGCTCTACGGTAGTCTGGGTGGTATTTGCAAAAATTTCGCGAAATACGGGACTAAGAAACAGGTTAGCCTTGCCGGCACGTACTACGCTGCCACCAGCACCAATCTCCTTCATAATATCAAAACCATAGTTCATGGCAAACACGATACCCTCGCAGGCAGCGCGAACCAGCTCTGGTGAATGATGGATGTTAAAGTTGAGGTTTTGTATGCCCGAGAAAGCAGGCTTGTTGTTAAAGATGCGCTCTACACCATTGCCAAAAGGATAAAAACGAAGCCCTTTAGCACCCGGTGCAGCTTTAGCAGCTTCGGTGTTTAAAGCATCATAAGAAATAAGGCTGCCGTTATTATTGCCAAGCGAAGTAACCTTGCGCAGCCACTGGTACAAAATACCCGACCCGTTTATGCAAAGCAATACACCATTGCGTTTAGCATCTTCGGTATCATTAACATGTAAAAAAGTATTTACACGGTTAGTAGCATCATAAGCATCTTTCTCTGTAACGGCATATATAACAGCTGATGTGCCCGCGGTAGTAGCTATTTCACCTGGTTTAAGCACGTTAAGCGATAAGGCATTGTTAGGCTGGTCACCGGCACGGTAGGTTATTTTAACATCGCTGTTTAATCCTAATCCGGTAGCTACATCTGGATTAATTACAGACTGGTGCCCAAAATTTGGAACAATTTCAGGGATAAGGGATAAAGGTAATTCCATCGCTTCAAGCACTTCAACAGCAAGGCGGCTTTCGGCAAAGTTCCACAACGCTGCTTCAGATAATCCTGATGTGCTGGTTTGTGCCACGCCCGAAAGTTTTGCAGCAATAAAATCGCCGGGAAGCATCATGTATTTAGCTTTAGCAAAAATCTGCGGTTCATTATCTTTAACCCACTTAAGTTTAGAGGCTGTAAAATTGCCGGGAGACCCCAGTATCGTGCTTTGGCTAATAGTATGCCCCATAAGGTCATAAATTTCATTGCCAATACCTGCCGCACGGCTGTCGCACCAAATAATGGATGGACGTACGGGGTTTAGATTTTCATCCACTAAAACCAGCCCATGCATTTGGTAAGCAATACCAATACCAGCAATTTTTTTTATATCAACTGTTTTTGCAAGCGTTTTAATTCCGGTTTGTACATAATCCCACCATTGCGTAGGGTCCTGCTCTGCCCAACCAAACTGAGGCGCAGCCATATCCATCTCAAAGTCGGGTACGCTTACTGCGGCAATGGTTTTGCCATTTTCGGCATCAAGTACCGATAATTTTATCGAAGAGCTTCCTAAATCTATTCCTAAAAAATGCATCAGCTTATAATTTACAACTTATGGTTATTGTGACTACAAGATTAGTTATTTTTTTTTACATCTGCAAATTTTAATTTAAGGCTATTTTAATTTTTAAAAATTATTTTTAGGTGGCTTATAATGAGCCTCTTTCTATCATGCGGCTTGCGTTTTCTATTTGTTCCCGGCTTTGCTGTAAAATCATTTCGGCAAGTATTCTGCCCATAGCACCAAAATCGGTAGATATGGTGGTAATGCCATTCTCTACTACTTTTTTTAACGGTGTGTCATTATAAGATATAATGCCTACCTCTTTGCCTATTTTTAATTTTTGTTTCCTGGCTTTCTCTATAACATTAACAAGGTCGCGGTCGTTAGGTATAATGTACACATCGCCATGTTCTATACCGTGATTATCAAAATCCGGAATTATTTCGTAGTTAAAACCATATTCCTTACAAAATTTAATAAAACCCTCCTGCATGCCCGGGGGCTGCCTGAAGGGAGGAAATATAAGGATGAGGTTCTTGTATTTTTTTAGTTTTTGTTGTCCGGCCTTTAGTGCCTTATAAATATCGTTTACAAAATTTTGGTGAATAGAAGGGTAGTCTTCAAGCTCGGTATTTGTCTGGTCTAAAATATATACATCGTTTTTAGGCAGGGTTTTTATAACAGCAGGCGCGCCTTTAAGCGTGGTAGGCATAATAATGTATTTAGTGTAGTCGCCATTATTTTCGTTAACCAGTTTTCTAAAAACGTCTATACTAAAATAATGAAAGAAGATGTCAATTTGGGCATTGTTCCCTATAGTTTCTTTAAAAGAATTGTAAAGATCTTCTTTAAACGAGTTAAGCTCATCAAACAATAAAAATATGCGCTGATCAAAAGCAAAGTCTTCGCTTTTAATATAGTAACCTTTGCCAAGGCGCGAGTAAATAATGCCGCGTTTCTTTAATTCGTCATAAGCCAGTAGTACGGTATCACGCGATAGCGAAAACTCCAGCGCAATTTTATTTACAGAGGGCAGGTGGTCGCCACGCTTAAGCCGTTTTTCGGCAATTGCAGTTTCTATAGATAGTATTATCTGCTTATACTTAGGCAGGCTTTTGCGCAGGTCTATATTAATTAATTTCATACTACAACGTTTAAACTGGTGGCTAATATACAAAAACTGGTATGTACTGGTATGGTTGAATGTTTTTAATTTTTACTTTTGGTGTGTAATTCCTAAAGAACCAATGCGAAAAAGTCATATTTCATATTTTACAGCTAATTGTATTACGAAATTATTTGGCATCCTGCCAGATGGTAAACAGGTATAT
>Ga0247806_10000334_pt1 | contig 31508 bp, 31 predicted proteins | sample UWRJL059202B1_FD_179935 | JGI IMG/M metagenome (GOLD analysis project Ga0247806, IMG submission 179935) | Plant litter microbial communities from Arlington Agricultural Research Station in Wisconsin, United States - UWRJ-L059-202B-1 | ecosystem: Environmental > Terrestrial > Plant litter >... | reverse complement strand
ATAAACTATAAACAAGATGAGTAAAATAATCGGAATTGACTTAGGGACAACCAACTCGTGTGTAGCCGTTATGGAAGGTAACGAGCCAGTGGTTATTCCTAATGCTGAAGGAAAAAGAACAACTCCATCAGTAATTGCTTTTGTTGAAGGCGGAGAAATCAAAGTGGGTGACCCTGCAAAAAGACAGGCAGTGACCAATCCTACAAAAACCATCGCTTCTATTAAGCGTTTCATGGGTAACAAATTCTCTGAAAGCAGCAAAGAAGCAAGCAACGTACCATACAGCGTTGTAAGAGGTGATAATGATACTCCACGTGTAGATATCGACGGTCGTCTTTACACTCCACAAGAATTATCTGCAATGACTTTGCAAAAAATGAAAAAAACTGCCGAGGATTACCTTGGTTATACAGTTACAGAAGCCGTTATTACTGTACCTGCTTACTTTAACGATGCACAGCGCCAGGCTACTAAAGAAGCTGGTGAAATTGCTGGCCTTAAAGTTAGAAGGATCATTAACGAGCCTACTGCTGCTGCACTTGCTTACGGTCTTGACAAAATGGGCAAAGACCAAAAAATTGCTGTTTACGATTTAGGTGGTGGTACTTTTGATATCTCTATCCTTGAGCTTGGAGACGGTGTATTTGAAGTACTTTCTACAAATGGTGATACGCACCTTGGTGGAGATGACTTTGACCAGGTAATTATTGACTGGTTAGCCGGCGAATTTAACAGCGAAGAAGGAATTGACCTGCGTAAAGACCCAATGGCATTACAGCGCTTAAAAGAAGCTGCTGAAAAAGCTAAAATTGAGCTTTCTGCTTCTGCACAAACAGAAATTAACCTGCCTTACGTTACAGCTACTGCTTCAGGACCTAAACACTTAGTTAAAACACTAACAAGAGCTAAATTTGAGCAACTTGCAGATGATTTAGTTAAACGTTCTATGGAGCCGGTTGCTAAAGCACTTAAAGATGCAGGCCTTTCTAAATCAGATATCGATGAAGTTATCCTTGTAGGTGGTTCTACACGTATGCCACGTATACAGGAAGAAGTTGAGAAATTCTTTGGTAAAAAACCATCTAAAGGTGTTAACCCGGATGAGGTTGTTGCTATAGGTGCTGCTATACAAGGTGGTGTTCTTAGCGGAGACGTTAAAGATGTATTACTTCTTGATGTTACTCCACTTTCTCTTGGTATCGAAACTATGGGTGGCGTTATGACACGTTTAATTGAGTCTAACACAACTATACCTACTAAAAAATCTCAGGTATTCTCTACAGCTGCAGATAACCAGCCATCTGTTGAGATACACGTTATACAAGGTGAGCGCCCAATGGCAAACGATAACAAAACTATTGGCCGTTTCCACTTAGATGGTATCCCAATGGCACAAAGAGGTATCCCTCAAATTGAGGTTACTTTTGATATTGATGCTAATGGTATCATCAAAGTATCTGCTACAGATAAAGGTACAGGTAAATCACATGATATCCGTATCGAAGCTTCTTCAGGCTTAACACCGGAAGAAATCGACAGGATGCGTAAAGAAGCTGAAGTTAACGCTGAGTCTGACAAATTAGTTAAAGAGAAAGCAGAACTGATAAACAAAGCAGATTCTATGATCTTTGAAACTGAAAAACAACTTAAAGAGTTTGGCGATAAACTTTCTGACAGTAACAAACAGCCTATCGAGTCTGCTTTAGCTGAACTTAAAGTAGTTTACCAACTTAAAGATACAGGTGCTATACAACCACTTCTTGAAAAAATCGACGCTGCATGGAAAAATGCATCTGAAGAAATGTACAAGCAAGGTGGCGAAGCTCAGGGTGGTGCTCAAGGCCAGCCGGAAGCATCTCAGCCAGAAGGTGACAACGTTCAGGATGTAGATTTCGAAGAAGTTAAATAATTTCTTTAGATTAAAAGATCTTAGACTTTAGATAATAGAGAATGCCCTCACTGCAAAGTGGGGGCATTTTTGTTTTAATTTTTTTATTGCAGTATGTCATTCTGAACGCAGCGCAGTTGAAGAATCTCGTAAGATTTTTTCTGTAGTATAAGTAGGAATGCTGCTGTGCTATTCTGAATGCAACGCAGTTAAAAAGGCTCTATTTATAATAAAAGTTTTTTATAAAATTATGTACCCTGACCTGTAAGCAAGCCTCAAAATTAACTGCTATATTTGTGGCACAGTAAAAAACTACATCTGTTAAGAGCCATTAAAAAAATAAACATTTAAATAATCAGTAAAAAGGATGTTTGGTATTTGTAACCTTGCCATTGTGCCACTTCGGCTGGAACCTAATGATAGAAGCGAAATGACATCGCAGGTTTTATTCGGCGAACATTTTAAAATTTTAGAGCAAACCGAAAAATGGTCGCGCATAGAAATGGGCTACGATGGCTATACCGGCTGGATAGATAACAAGCAGTTTCGTAGTATTGCACAGAGTGATTACACAAAACTGGCCGACACGGCACCGGTGCTCAATGCCGACCTGATAGAGTATATTGCCACGCCAGATAATCATTTAATGAGTATTCCTATAGGTGCTGCGGTAACGTTTTTAGACACTTCCTCTCTTAATACCGACAATTTTGTTTTTGAAGGCTTAAAAGCATCGGGCATAACAAGTAAGCAAAACATTGTGCAAACAGCTTTTATGTACCTGCATTCTCCGTACCTGTGGGGTGGCAGGACTCCCTTTGGCATAGACTGTTCGGGCTTTGTACAAATAGTGTATAAGCTTAACGGCTACAGCCTTTTAAGAGATGCATCGCAGCAGGCTACACAGGGCGAAGCTTTGAGTTTTATTGAAGAAAGCGAACCCGGAGACCTAGCCTTTTTTGATAACGAAGAGGGCCGCATTATACATGTAGGCATTATTATGGAAGACAACCATATTATACACGCTCATGGTAAAGTGCGCATAGACAGGTTAGATCATTTGGGTATTTATAACATAGACACTAAGAGGCATACCCATAAATTGCGGGTAATTAAAAAGATAATATAATTTTTTTTTGGAACATATTTTGCAGGCAGGTTATACAACCTGCCTTTTTTATACCTTAAATATTTAAAATTGCATTATGAAAAAATCCTATATAGTTATATTGTTTTTAGGTTTACTGTTTGGGTGTTCGTCTGCCGAAGATACTGTTACGGCACTAATATCTTTAGCCGAATTAAACCTGACCGATGTTGCTTACGGCAGCGACCCTCAGCAAAAAATGGATGTGCACCTGCCTGCAAACCGTACTACAGCTACTAAAGTAGTTATTGTAGTGCATGGCGGCGCATGGATACAGGGCGATAAAGAAGATATGGCCGATATTGCAGACGGCGTGGAAGAGGAGTTTCCGGAGTATGCCGTTGTAAATATTAATTACAGGCTGGCAACACAAACCAGTGCGGCATTTCCTAAACAGTTGCAGGATCTGCAGCAGGTAATACAATTTTTAAAAGACAGTGATTATAATATTTCTCACGATTACGCATTTATAGGCGGTAGTGCGGGCGCGCACCTTGCCATGCTGTACAGCTATAAATATGATACTGCACATGAGGTTAAGGCAGTTTGCAATATTGTAGGCCCTGCCGACTTTGCCGACCCTGCTTATGTAACCCATCCCCTATATCCATTCGCTGCCCAAACGTTGTTAGGTACAACAAATGTAACCCCGCAAATGATTCAAGATGTAAGCCCTATAGCGCATATTACACCACAGGCGCCACCCACAATTATGTTTTATGGCGGTATAGACCCTTTAGTGCCCACAAGCCAGGGGCAAAGGCTAAAAGCCGCGCTTGATGCTGCGGGTGTGTATAATGAATATAATTTTTACCCTGATGGCGACCACGCTAACTGGGATGCTGCAACAAATGCCGAAGTATATGCTAAAATTATAGCTTTCTTTGAGGCTAAGTTTTAATTTTTGAGTATAATTAAATTGAATTGTTTTTCCTTATATTTGGTTTATAATGAATGTTATACAAATAATATATATTATGAAATGCATTAACTTTCCTGTTAAAATAAGAACTATCCTATTTGCGTGTGTAGTAGTGCTGTTTTGCGTAAACGGGGCTAATCTTTGTGCGCAGTCAAAACCTAACGCTGCTGTTGCAGATAATGTAACCCACGTGCTAAAAGGCAGCGTAACCGATGAAAACGGCATGCCGGTTCCGGGTGTGAAAATTATAAATAGTGCCGCTAACGTTACTACGGTAACTAATATGGATGGTAATTTTGAGATTGCTGCATTTATAAATGATACTATAGAAGTTAACTTTCATGACGCTGTAATTCAGAATATCAAGGTTACAAATTTTAATAAGCTCAATGTTTTACTCACAACCGCTTAGGTAGAGCAACAAAAAACGCTGGCCAGTTATCCTGTAACTATAACTGTGAGTGGGAGTAAGCCCTTAAAATTTGCTGTCCCCGACCCGAATTTTTTTAGTTCCCTTTTTCAGTATGTAAGCCAAAAGGTTAAATAAATGAGCAATAAACTACAAATATCTATCCCTACGCCCTGCCATGAAAACTGGCACAATATGACCGTTGCCGATAAGGGAAGGTTTTGCGCTTCTTGCCAAAAAAATGTTATTGATTTTACACAATCATCTGACAGGCAAATAGCAGAGGCTTTTAAAAAGGGAGACAATCTATGCGGACGGTTTTTAAAATCTCAACTTGAAAGAGACCTTGTAATCCCGAAAGATAAGAACACATTGTGGATGGCGGCAAGTGCGGCTGTAGTTGCATTTTTAGGCTTAGGTAACGATAAAGTTTTTGCCCAAACTGAAAAGGCAGAAACAGTGCAGGTTGAGAATGATAAAGCTACAAATAGCACTGATTCACCCGGAGGAGAAAGGGTTGTTACTGGGACAGTAGTTGATGATACAGGGTTGGCTATTCCCGGTGTAAGAGTTGTAAACGTTAATATCGGTAAATCTGTATTGACTGATTCAGAAGGGTTTTTCACTGTAGAGGCAGACAATAATGACTTTCTGGAGTTATCATTTGTATCCATGAAAAGAATTAATGTTAAAGTGGATGACAGAAATGATTATAGTATAACTATGCTTAATGATTTTAACATGGAAGATGTAGAAATGGACGTTTTTGGTTCCCCTGAGAGGCGCACTTTCTTTGGTCGTGTCTTTAATTCTATTGGTAGTATTTTCCGTTAAAATATGTCTGCAAAAATCAACATATCCATTCCTACGCCCTGCCATCAAAACTGGCAGGATATGAGCGTTGCCGATAAAGGCAGGTTTTGTGCATCGTGCCAAAAGAGCGTTATAGATTTTACACAATCATCTGACAGGCATATTGCTGAGGTTTTTAAAAAGGATGGCGATGTATGCGGACGGTTTTTAAGATCTCAATTGGAGCGAGACCTTATTCTCCCTAAAGAAAAGAACAGATTGTGGATGGCGGCAAGTGCGGCTGTAGTTGCATTTTTAGGCTTAGGTAAGGGTAAAGTTTTTGCACAAACTGTAAAGACAGAAACAGTGCAGGTTGAGAAGGATAAAGAGTTTAGTCCTGTAATTTACAGAGCAGATTATAGAATATTTAATGGTACTGTTCTTGATGAAACAGGAATAGGATTGCCTGGCGTTTATGTAAATACCGGAGGCAAAATACAAGTAAAAACCGATATTGAGGGTAAGTTTGCTATTGAAGCTGAAGCAGGAAATATTTTAGAATTTACTATGGTAGGCTTCGAAACCCAAAGAATTGCAATTGATACTGCTACCGATAAAATTGAAGTCACAATGAACGTTTATTACGATTTAATGGGGGATATCGTAATTATACAAAAACGTAATTTTGCAGGTCGGGTACTATACCGCATTGGCAATATCTTTCGTAAAAATGACAACTAAAAAGGCATAGTATTTGCCTATTCTATTGCAAAAAATTAAGCAATGAATACAGAGGCGAAAACTTCTAAATCCCACAATATTTTTAATATACAATACGGTAACCATGCCCAGCAGGTAATGGATATTTACCTGCCTGATGATGTTACTGCAACTACCAAAACTTTTATTTTACTGCACGGTGGTGGCTGGAGCGGCGGCAGCAAAGAGCAGCTTAATTATGTTATTCCCATGCTTAATTCGGCATTCCCAAATCATGCCATTGTAAACCTTAATTACAGGTTGGCTACTGCCGAAAATCCTGCTTTCCCGCAGCAAATTCAGGATATTGGGAAAGCCATACAATTTTTAAAGTCGGCCAACAATAACCTGCCTGCTAACTACGCATTTATAGGCGCCAGTGCAGGCGCGCACCTTGCCATGCTGTACAGTTATAAGTTTGACACAGCCCAAGAGGTTAAGGCAATAGTAAACATTGTAGGCCCTGCCGATTTTACCGATACTTATTATACCTCCCACCCCTATTATCAGTTTGCTGCGGTATATTTACTGGGCGATGTAACAAACCATCCTGAAGCAGCTACAGGTATAAGCCCTGCAGTATTTGTAAATGAACGTAGTGCCCCTACAATAATGTTTTATGGCGGTAAAGACCCTATGCTGCCGGCAAGCCAGGCACAACGTCTTAAAGCCAGGCTCGATACTTATAATGTGCCTAATGAACTGCATATTTATACTAACAGTGGCCACGTAAATTGGAGCCCGCAGGTAGTGGCCGATTTTCAGGTTAAAGCAATAAGCTTTTTAAGAAAATATTTTAGCTAAGTTAATCCACGTTTTCTCCGGTACGTTCTACCTGTAGTGCAGTACATGTTGTAGTGGGTAGTGCACATTATTTTTTGGTTTTGGATTATTTAATGTCTATTTTTATCATATCCAAAACATCTGTATTAAAATGACATCCAAAAACAAACTATTCGCAGTATTAGCCTGTGCAGGGCTTCTTGCATCATGTGGGGCGCAAAACAGTGCTAACAAAAAAAGTAGTGCTATTGCACATACTCAGGGCACAAAAATCTTAGAACCTAACGGCAATGCCATTACCTTAAAAGGCACTAACCTGGGCAACTGGCTTGTTCCCGAAGGGTATATGTTTAAAACAGGAAAGGTAGGCGCGCCCCACCAGATTGACCAGCTCCTTGGCGAAATGGTGGGCCCAGATAGCCTTGCTAACTTTTGGAACAAATACCTTGATAACTACATTACCCACGACGATATTAAATACCTTAAGCGCATAGGCTGTAACCATATTCGCCTGCCATTTCACTACAAATTGTTTACTAACGATTTATATATGGGCAAGCGCAATGCCGGCTTTGAGTATTTTGACCGCGTAATTAACTGGTGCAAACAGGAAAACGTTTATGTATTGCTCGACATGCATTGTGCTCCCGGCGGACAAACAGGCGATAATATAGATGACAGTGCCGGGTATCCGTGGTTGTATTACAGTAAATCGAGTCAAGACTTAATGAGCGAGATATGGGTAAAAATTGCCGAACGTTATAAAAACGAACCGATAATTATAGGGTATGATGTGGTTAATGAGCCTTTTGCCCATTACTTTACAGGCGATATTAAAGATTACAATCACAGGCTTTTCATGCTGTACCAGCGTATGGTGGTCGATATAAGGAAAGCGGATAAGAAACATTCCATCTTTTTGAACGGATCTGTATGGGCAGGCGATTTTGGCGTGTTCGAGAGTATTATCGATGATAATATTGTATATGAATTCCATAAATACTGGTTTGATGTAAACCAGGAAGCCATACAAAAGTATCTTGATTTTAGAGATAAACACAATGTTCCTATTTACATAGGCGAAACGGGAGAAAACACCGATGAGTGGATTAAACAATTTACCACGCTGCTCGATAAAAACGAGGTTAACTGGGCGTACTGGCCGTACAAAAAGATGGATAATACCCGTGGCATTATGAACTTTAAGCAACCCGAAGATTATCCGCTAATTACAAAATATGCCGATAGCGACCGCAGCTCTTACGAAAATATCCGCAAGAATATGCCTGATAGGGTAAAGGTCCAAAAGGCGCTAAATGAATTTTTAGAAAATTCGCTTTATAAAAACAATTTCCAGAACAAAGGTTACATTGATGGCTTAGGCCTAAAAACAGAGTAATAAATACATTATAAAATAACAGAGCCTGCATAAAATATGCAGGCTCATTTTATTTAGAGGCTTATGTAAGCTAACATGCTCTTTCTATAACAATGGCAGATGCGCCGCCACCGCCATTACAAATAGCTGCTGCACCTATTTTAGCATTATTTTGCTCCAGTACGTTAATAAGCGTAACAATTATACGCGCACCAGAACATCCCAGAGGATGGCCTAATGATACCGCACCACCATTTACGTTTACTTTATCGGCATCAAGGCCCAATATGCGTGTATTTGCAATACCCACTACAGAGAAAGCCTCGTTAAACTCAAAAAAGTCGACATCAGCTTTGCTAATGCCTGCTTTATCAAGCGCTTTAGGTAATGCTATAGATGGCGAAGTGGTAAACCATTTAGGTTCCTGCTCGGCATCGGCATATCCTTTTATGTAGGCAAGAGGTTTAAGGCCAAGCTCGTTTGCTTTATCCTCGCTCATAATTACTAAAGCAGCAGCACCATCGTTTATAGTAGATGCATTAGCCGCAGTAACCGTTCCGCCTTTTGTAAATACCGCGTTTAACGATGGTATTTTATCAATTTTTACATTGGTATATTCTTCATCTTTAGTAACCATTACAGGGTCGCCTTTGCGTTGAGGTACCGCTACAGGCACCACCTCGTTATCAAACTTACCTGCATCCCATGCAGCTGCACTGCGCTGGTAAGATGTAATGGCAAAAGCATCCTGCTCCTCACGGGTTACATTATATTCGGTAGCGCAGGCATCGGCAAAAATTCCCATGGCTCCATCATCATAAGCATCGCTAAGGCCATCGCGCTGTAAACCATCTAAAAGGGTTGCCGGGCCAAATTTTGTGCCGCCTCTCATGTGTACATAATGGGGTATAAGACTCATGCTCTCCATACCACCGGCTACAATAATATCGGCATCGCCGCATTGTATAGATTGTGCTGCCTGCATAACGGCTTTCATACCGCTGGCACACACTTTATTTACAGTAGTTGCAATAACATTATCTGGCAGGCCTGCAAGGCGTGCTGCCTGGCGTGCCGGAGCCTGGCCTACACCGGCCTGAACTACATTACCCATTAAAACCTCGTTAACAAGGGCAGGGTCTAAATTTATTTTTTCGAGTGCGCCTTTTATTGCGGCTGCCCCAAGTTGCGGAGCAGTTACGGTAGATAATGCAGCCATAAAGCTGCCTATAGGTGTGCGGACTGCCGATACGATCACTACTTTTTTATTCATGGTAAAATGTCTTTAAAGCGTTGTTTGTTCTTGCGAATTTAATGATAATTTCGACTTTAAAAAATAAATCGTTCAAAAAAAGTTATAAAAAAAGAGGTATGCTTATGTATTGAATAATTATATGGTTGTTAGTAAGAGTGATGTTATAGCAAATTATGTTTATACTTTTTGCATGCTCCAGATGCCTTTGCCACCATGATAAGGAAGCGGTATAATGCCAAATAGAAAACCCAATTTATAACCAAATGTCCAACTTCCCGAAGCTTCTTTGCCATTAGCTGACAAAGTGCCACTGTAATATAAGGTGCTGTGTTTTTTATTGGTTTTTTCGCGGTTGCCTTCCCAATCAATAAATCTGTCTCCAACAGGCATAAATTTTTTAAAAGAAATAGAAGTGCCTTTTAAGGAACCAATTATTTTGCCGGTGCCTTCCATGCCGCCTGTGCTTATATCATCAGTTACCGTACCTTCAAATTTATTATCAAAAGTGTCCACGATAATTGTGTAATTAGTATGGTCAAACCCTACCATTTTTTGTATCCTCGGATTATCAAATTTATAAATACCCTCCCATGTAACTTTCATGTTGTCGAATTTGGATTATAACAAAAATACAGAATAGATTAAACAAATGTATGTAGGGTAAAATTAATATAAGGTATATATTGCATCAGCATTTTTATTTACATATGAAAAAAATACTGTTTCTATTATTTCTTGCGGGTTTGCAGGGATGCACTTCGTCTCTTTACTATTTTGAAATTCCAGCTAATGAAATTTCTCCTGTTGTCAGGCAAAAAAGGCTCTGCTTATTAATATAAGTAATGTAAGCGATACACTTATAGTAACAGGTAATAATGCGAAGAAACTAACAGTTATTAATTACAGAAAGTCGTTGAAGCAATTGCTTTTTACAACCTTTTCATTAACGTTCGATTCCATTTATTTTAAGGAAGAAAAATATTATCCTGATTTTAGGAAGACGGTACTGCAGGAGGGGACAACATTATTAGTAACAAATATATCAGCAGGCTGGTATTACAATGGCGAAGTTCATAACTATAAAGACAGGAATAAGCAGACAGGTTGTAAAGTAGGCATAAAGGGTGAAATTTTCATTGATGGCAAACCCAAGACCAGTTTTGAAGGAGAAGGAGCAAGTACATTATCGGCTCCTGCCAAAAGAGATTTTGAAAAAGTATTTATTGATTCTCAAAAGCAATTGTCCCGGCTTATATATAAGTATGTCGTGAATAAATAATCTACTTTTTATACAACTTATATATTTTATTATCTGCAACAAACACAAGTGTGTCCCTGTCTCCTGTTGCTTTATTAAGCTGATAAAATGTGGTGTAAGGGTCATTTTTTTCGATACCCTCAAGTTTAAATGACGTAACATTTTTGCCTATAAATGCGCTGTAATACAACAGCCACGTTTGATGGTATCTGTAATAAAGGCCTGAAGAGCCAAAGCCACCGTTAGCTTCATTATACAACACTATAGATTCTCCTGATTGCTTTATATTAGGTGCTATGGTTTTAGTGCCAAAAATAGATTTAGCAGATTCATAACCCGAAACTTGTGGGCTCAGCATGTCCAACTGCGAACTGTCATCATACGATGCAGTTTTGTATAACTTTCCGGCAGTATCTTTATAAAGGGTGTAGCCCCTGTAATCGCTGCCATTATAATATCTTTCAGTTTCTATAGATTTTACCCCGCTTAGGTTCTTAAAGAAGTCGGTTTGGTATTTTTCCTTAAACCGTGCCTGTCCCTGCTCTGTACCATAACTTTCGTCAAACTCCTCTTTGGTTGCGGGTAATGGTATTTTATTAATTTCGCTCTGTATTGTTGTCAGCGTTTTTATATCTATAATATCACAAATTTCAGGTAGCTTTTTTTCATCGCCATAGGTGTTCTCTTTTACAATAATACGATCTCCATCCAGATATTCTACAGTTGTTTTTTGGTATTCAATTTTAAAATTTCCTTTATTATCTATGATGCCAAAATTTTGAAACTCCGCGCCACCTGTAGTAACATCGTTAAATAATAGGCTGTCGCGTGTAAAGTGCACCAGGTAATAGGGAGTATTTGGCAGCGGTTCTACATCATAAATGTAAAGGTTTGGTATAGCAGCCAGTATCATTTCGGGGTTGCTGCTGCCGGGAAAGCGAGGCCAGTTTTTATGCCTGTCGCGCCCGGGGATTATATATCCGCAGGCAAACATAATAGCTATACACCCTAAAAAAAGGGCTCCTACTACACATCCCAAAATTATAAAGGTCTTTTTTCGTGAGCGGCTGCGTTGCACTTCATCTTTTGCAAGGTAGCTTTTGCGGGCATTTTGTATAGCTGCAACTATCAGCAATATTACCGATACAGTAATGCTTACAGGTAGTATAAAGAGATACAATACAAAGTCGTCTAAATGCACGGCATCGCCAATAGCAAAAATGGCAAAATTGATTACAAATAATATAGCAGCAAGCTTAAGAGTTTTGCCCATACAAAAGTTTTAAAATGATAATGTTACCAATAATAACTTTGATGAAGGTAAGTCCATTTCCCACAAAAAATGTGAAATTCAGGTTAAAATAAACTTGGATTTAAAATACAAAACCCCACTCATAAAGAGCAGGGTTGTATATAAAAGCAGTAACCTTTTTACATTATACCAGCGTGGCAGATAAAGTAATCTCTGCATTAAGCAATTTAGATACCGGGCAAATTTCTTTAGCTTTCTGTGTAGTTTCCTGGAAATCCTGTTCTGTAATTCCGGGAACGCTTGCCTCAAGTTTAAGGTGAATTTTAGTTATAGTACCATCTTCAAAGGTAACCTGTGCTTCAGTATTAAGGTCTTCCGGCACAAAGCCTTTTTCGCTTAATAAAAAGCTTAACTGCATGGTAAAGCAGCCGGAATGTGCAGCAGCAATAAGTTCTTCAGGATTAGTGCCCACACCGTCAGCAAAACGTGTTTTAAAAGATAGCTGTGCGTTGTTAAGCGTTGTGCTTTGAGTACTTACAGTACCTTTTCCTTCCATTCCTGTGCCTTTCCAGTTTGTGCTTCCTGTTCTCGTAAATTTCATGATATTTAAATTTTATGGTTGTTGTTTGTACGATAGCCACTTTGGCGATCCCTGTAAAGTTATTGATTTTAAAAATGCAGCCGTTAATTTAAAATTATTTTCTGTGCTGCTTTACCTATATAAGGTTAATTATGATTTGCTATGCCTTATTTGATGATACAAATTTATGTTACTTTTGGGTGTCAATCAAATTAATAATTTTGTAGCTTTATAAAATAAAATTATAATCATGACCCTTCAGCAACTTAGATATATTGTAGCATTAGATGATCACCGTCATTTTGCAAAGGCTGCCGAAGAATGTGCCGTTACCCAACCGGGGCTTACCATTCAGCTTAAAAACCTTGAAGAAGAAATAGGCATTAAGATATTCGACCGGACAAAGGTGCCTTTAAAGCCTACGGTGCTTGGTGCTGAGATTATTACCCGTGCCAAAAAGGTATTGCGCGAAGCAGATGCTATCAGGGATTTTGTAGTGAACCAGAAAGATGACCTTCAAGGGACGGTAACTATGGGTGTAATCTCTACGTTGTCGCCTTACCTTATGCCATTGTTTATTAAGGCGATGAAAGATGTTGCGCCAAAAATGCATTTTAATATTATTGAGCGTGGTACGGGCGAGTTGCTTAACGGTCTCGAAACCGGCACTATAGATATTGCTCTTATGGCAACGCCTACAGGTAGTACAACCTTTAAGGAACACCCTGTTTTTAACGAACCTTTTGTGGCTTATTTATATCCGGATCACCCTATGGCTGCTGCAAAAATATATAAAATGCAACCCCAGGACCGCCCCGAGTTATTACTGCTGCAAAGCGAATACTGTTACAACGCGCAACTGCTGGATATTTGCAGCATTACAGAGCATGCAAGCACCTGGGATCGTTTTAATTATAATATAAGCTCTATAGAAACGCTTAAAAACCTTGTCAGGGCAGGGTTAGGGTTTGCTATTGTACCGCAACTATCGGTGCTAAACGAGCAGGACACCTCGCTGTTTAAACCTTTTGCCGAGCCAACCCCTGTGCGTGAAATAAGCCTTGTGGTAGCCGATACTTTTTCGCGTAAGCTGTTATTAGAGAAAATGAGTAGCGCTATCTATAACTGTCTGCCTGATAGCCTTAAACAGAACACTACTTACAAGAAAATACGTTGGAATGATTCGCCTTATTTTATAAATGCCGTAAGCAATCATGGTAAGAATTAATTCCTGTTGAGAAAACTTTTCACATCACTAACCCATTGCTGTTTATACTTGTTGAGGTAATTTTCGTGCCCTGCAAGCGGATAGGTTTTTAATTCCTTAATTCCTTGCAGGCTTTGGTATATTGTATTTATTTCCTCTCTGCTTACGCGCCTGTCCTGTTCGCCATAAAGCAATAGGGTGGGGCAGTGTATGCTTTTGGCATAGGTTTCGGGGTTATGGCTAAACGCCCAGAAACCGTTTTGCACCCCTCCCCAAAACATAAGCATCCCGGCCATGGGTACTGTGGGTACACCCATAACATTAAAACGGGCGCAAACCGTTTTGTACATAGTGCCAAAAGGACATTCTATAACAATGGCTTTAGGGTCTAAATGGTATTCATCAATGGCTTTTAGTATGGCTACGGCTCCCATAGATGTACCAAACAAATAAATGTTCTTTTCGCCCTGTTGGGTTAAATAATCGTAACAGGTTTTAACTTCTTCGGATTCAAGATAGCCTATGGTGGTCTGGTTGCTTTCAGACCCACCCGATCCCATAAAATCAACCAATAAAGTACTATACCCCATTTTTATAAATTCGTCAGACTGCCCTATAAATTGCGATTTCTCTCCGGCATACCCGTGAAATAATATTACTGTGCCTTTAGAATTAGGGGTTTTTATACTCCAGCATTCAATTTCTACATTGCTTTTAAGATGAAGCGTTGTGTATTTCCGGGTCGGGAATTGCGTATTTACCGGCTTCGGATTATTGACGCCAAAAAATAAGATGCCTGCTTTTTGAGAGGCCGTAAGGTTTTCAGGTTTTATTCTTGGAGTGCCACTATCGGCAAAATGTGTGAATTTATAGGCGTGAAAAAAGGTAATTATATTCATTACCACAAATATAAACAACAGCGTAAAGCCTAACTGTTTGTAGATTTTTTTCATGCCTGTTTTTCTTCGGGATAGCGCCATACTGCTAAGGTATGTATTTCGCCAGATTTGCCAAACTACTTTTTATGCCTGGCAATAAAATTGATAATCTCGTCATACCTGTTACTCCACGGCCATATATATTGCACGATCATGGGCACATGTTTTTTATTGATGTGTGTAGGAGTAACATCTGGCTGAAATGGATGTAATGCTGTAAGAAAACGCTGGTTTGCTTCTTTAATAGATTCGTATGTTTTATTGCCCACATAAATTAAAAAAGGTGGTGTTTTTGCATTTATAAAGTATATGGGCGATGCGTCCTGCCACGCTCTTGGGCTGTTGCTCCACGTTGCTATATAATCATTTTCTGTGGTGGGAGGATATTGTTCAAGGTAATGTTTCATATCCAGTCCGGCAGCATCGTTTAGTATTATTCCTTTTACATCGGCAGGGTCAATGCCGTATTTTGGGTTCATTACTGCTAATGCCCCAAGATGCCCGCCTGCTGAATGCCCGGTAATAAATAGCTGCTCAGGGTCGCCATTATATTGGGCAATGTTTTGTTTGGCCCATTGTATAACAGCTGCTATTTGCTGAGTCATGGTGTCATAATCTGCCGAAGGGCTAAGAGAATAATCAGGGATTACGGTAACTACACCTTTGCGTGCAAAATTCCGACCAAAAAATCCGTACTGGTCTTTGCTGCCTGTATTCCAATTACCGCCATGTACAAAAATAAGAACCGGCATCTTTTTACCTTTTTTAGAAGTAAAAACGTTTAGCTTAGGTGCCGTTTCGGATTTTAAATAGGCAACATCCTTCTTTTTAGTAACTGAACAACTTGTTATGCCAAAGCATAGCAATATTATGAAAAGTGATATTAAAATACGCATACGTGCTTTTTATGACATATACGAAATTTAGGAACGTTTGATTTTCCAGGAGAACGATTTAGGAAGGTCGTCGCCTAATAGGTAGCCCCACGGGCGGAGCGAATCTATCCTGTCGAAAATTACTTTGGCAATTGCCATAAGCGGGATGGCAAGGAACATACCCGATATACCACCTATGAGCCCGAAGAAAATTATGCCAACAATGGATGCGATAGAATTTATCTCAACCTTGCTGCTAACTACCATAGGCACAAGTATATTATTATCAATTATCTGTACCACAATGTTCACTACTAATATACCCACGATAACAGTAAGGTCGCTGGTACCTGTAAGCGATGCGATAACCGTTAGTACACCCGCAATCAGGATGCCTATGTATGGTATAAGGTTTAGAAGGCCGGTAATAACCCCAAGTAAAATTGCATATTTAACCCCAATGATCATGAGACCTACAGCGGTTAGGACTGATACTATTACAAATTCGAACAGTAGCCCTACTATATAGCTTTGTACCGAAATTTTAATAGTGTGCAGTATGTCCTGCAATTTAGGGTGGTATTTTTCTTTAAACAGCATGCAAAAGAACTTTGTAAAATGTGTCCTGTACAATAGTATAAGGAACATGTAAATAGGGATAAGGATCATGTTTACCACCGAATCGCTGAACGACATTACCGTTGTGCTTACCATATCTTTACCGGTACTCATAGAGTCGCTTGTAGCCTTATCTACCATTTTGTCCTGCTCGGCTTTGGTAAGGGAAAAAGTTTCGTTAACATATGCCTGGAGGTTATTATAATGCTTGTCGAGGTTCGATTTTATCTTGTCCCAGTCATCAGCCATAACGGCGACCTGTGTGGTTATAAAATAGAATATGAGGCCAAAAAACAGCACAAACAAAAATACTGTCAGGATGCACGAAAGCGTATGGGGTACGCGCAGCCTGTTAGTTAAAAATGCCGATATGGGGCGCAGCAATATAGCAAAAAGAAGTGCCATTAACACCGGGGATATAAGGCTTTGCCCATAATAGTACATGCCCGTAAGGCAAATAATAATTATGAGAATAAAGGCAAATTTTGCATAAAATGGCAGCTTCTGGGTTTGTATCATTGCAATGTTGCGGGTTAGGGATGAGTAGTATAGTGAGTAAAAAAATAATGTTCAAAATTAAACTTTACAAGAGTGGACTCGTCATAATTAAATGATAATTTTTTAAGAGTTATTTAATCAAGGATTTAAATTTTTAACAGCCAATACATTTGTGTTTAATGATATTATAATTATTTAGCACTATTTCGCTCTTTTAAAACAGCCTCTATATCTTCAAGCTTTATATTTTTTGCCCTTAGTAGTATAAGAAAGTGGTAAAGTAGGTCGGCAGCCTCACCCTTAAAGAGATCGTCATTATTATCCTTCGCTTCAATAACCAGTTCTACCGCCTCTTCGCCTACTTTCTGAGCCATCTTGTTGATGCCTCTTTTAAAAAGGTCGTTCGTATACGATTTTTCAGAATCATTGCTTATCCGGTCGTCAATGGTTTGTTCAAGTTGGTACAAAAAGCCTTTGCTGCTGCTTTGTTTAAAGCAGGTTTCGCTACCAGTGTGGCATGTGGGGCCATCAGGCTGTGCCTTTATAAGCAGGGTATCGTTATCGCAATCTTCAAAAATTTCCTTTACGTGCAGGTAGTTGCCCGATGTTGCACCTTTTGTCCACAACTCGTTCCTGCTGCGGCTAAAGAATGTTACCAATCCATCAGCCTTTGTTTTTGTCAAAGCTTCCTCATTCATGTACCCAAGCATGAGTACTTTAAGGCTTAGGCAATCCTGAATTATCACAGGCACAAGGCCGTTCCCTTTATTAAAATCTAATTTCATCGTACTGCAATTTTTTCGTTTTTTAAATAATCCTTTAGTTCCTGTATACCTATCTCGCCATAATGGAAAACACTCGCCGCCAATGCCGCCGTGGCAGTAGTTTGGGTAAACACGTCTTTAAAATGTTCTTTACTTCCTGCACCTCCCGATGCTATTATTGGGATATGTACCGCATTACAAACCTGGCTTGTAATAGCTATGGCAAAGCCATTTTTTGTACCATCGTTATGCATGGATGTCAGCAAAATTTCGCCTGCGCCCAGAGCCTCCGCCTGTTGTGCCCACGCCACGGTATCTAATCCTGTTGCAACTCGGCCTCCATTAATGTACACTTCCCAGTTTCCATTTACAAGTTTGGTATCAATAGCTACAACTACAGCTTGTGTACCCAATGCATTAGCAATTTGAGTTATCAGTTCCGGGTTTTTTACTGCCGATGAATTAAGGCTTATTTTGTCTGCCCCGCACCGAATTAACCGCTCTGCATCTTCTACCGAATTTATACCGCCGCCTACCGTAAAAGGTATATTGATTTCCGAAGCTATTTTTTCTACCAGGCTTGCCAGTGTTTTCCTGTTTTCCTGTGTGGCGGTAATGTCCAGGAACACCAGTTCATCGGCACCGGCTCTAGCATACTGCGCCGCCATTTCTACCGCATCGCCGGCATCTCTTAATTCTAAAAAATTAATGCCTTTTACAACCCGCCCGTCTTTAATATCAAAGCACGGAATAATTCGTTTCTTTAGCATAGTTTGCTCAGTTGTTTTAGGGTTATGCGGCCTTCATAAATCGCTTTGCCAATAATTACGCCTTTACAACCCAGTTGCTGCATTTGCAAAACATCATCTATGGTAGCAATTCCGCCACTGGCAACCAGGTTGATTTTTACAGTACTCAAAATATCGGTATACAACTCATTAGCTGCGCCCAGCAACATACCGTCTTTAGCAATATCGGTACAAATTACAGTACTAATTCCTTTAGATTTATAAAGTGTAATAAAATCAATTACGTCGATTTCGGTGTTGTCCTGCCAACCCTGTATCGCTATTTTTCGGTTCATGCAATCGGCACCTAATATAATTTTATCGGCACCATAAGTTTCAATCCATTGGTATACTACGTCCGGACTTTTAACGGCAATACTGCCTGCCGTAATTTGCGAAGCGCCGCTATCAAACGCTACTTTCAAGTCTGCATCTGTTTTTACACCTCCGCCAAAATCAATACTCAAAGTAGTTGCATTAGCAATGGCATTCAATACTTTATGGTTTATAATATGACCCGATTTTGCCCCATCAAGGTCGACTACATGCAGGTATTTTATACCCGCGGCTTCAAACTGTTTAGCAACTTCTACAGGGTTGTCGTTATATGTTTTTTGAGTGCTGTAATCGCCTTTAGTAAGGCGCACGCACTTCCCGTCGATGATGTCTATAGCAGGGATAATTCTCATAAGGCTAAAAAGTTTTTAAGTATCTGTTCACCCACAGCACCCGATTTTTCGGTGTGAAACTGCACGGCATAAAAGTTGTCTTTTTGTAACGCCGCACTAAACGGGAGCAGGTAATCGCATTGGGCAATGGTGTTTCCAGAAAGTTCTGCATAATAGCTGTGCACAAAGTAAATATTGTCTTCTATCGAAATTCCATTAAATAATGGACTATCTATTGCGCTGAAATTATTCCAGCCCATGTGTGGTACAATACCAGTTGGTGGAAATTTCTTAACCAATACATTAAAAATACCAAGGCCTTGTGTAGTGCCTTCTTCCGAAGCAGTGCACATTAATTGCAGCCCTAAACAAATTCCTAAAACCGGTTGGGTTAGGTTTTTTAAAACTACATCGAGCCCTTTAGCATTAAGGTACTGCATAGCCGAAGCTGCTTCGCCCACGCCGGGAAAAATAACTTTGTCTGCCGCCTGTAGTTGGTCAATATCATCGGTTACAATGCAATCGTAGCCCAACCGCTTTATAGCATTCTGTACCGATTTTGTATTGCCTGCATTATATTTTAATATGGCTATCATAACGTTCCTTTTGTGCTGGGTATATTAAAGTTATCGGTTTGTTGCACCGCCATTTTTATTGCTTTTGCAAATGCCTTAAAAATGCACTCTATTTTGTGGTGCTCGTTAGTACCCTCGGCTTTTATGTTGAGGTTACACTTTGCATTATCGCTAAACGATTTAAAAAAGTGAAAAAACATCTCTGTAGGCATCTCGCCAATTTTTTCACGCTTAAATTCGGCATCCCAAACCAGCCACGGCCTCCCACCAAAATCTATAGCTACCTGTGCCAGGCAATCGTCCATAGGGAGTAAAAAGCCGTAACGCTCTATACCTTTTTTGCTACCTAAAGCCTGTAAAAATGCGTTGCCAAGTGCAAGGGCAGTATCTTCTATAGTGTGATGTTCATCTATTTCGAGGTCGCCCTGCACCTTAATGTCAAGGTCTATATTTCCGTGGCGTGAAAGCTGTTCCAGCATGTGATCAAAAAATGCCAGACCTGTATTAATGCTGCTTTTACCGCTGCCATCAAGGTTTACAACTACTTCTATATTTGTTTCATTAGTTATTCTTATTACCGACCCAGTTCTTGGGACAATCTTTAGATACTTATAAATAGCTTCCCAGTTTTGGGTAACTAAATCGGCTTGTAAAGTTTCCGTTCCCATATAAATAGACTTGCTGCCCAGGTTTTTTGCCAGTTGCACATCGGTAAGGCGGTCGCCAATAACGTAGGAGTTTGCAAGGTCATAATTGCCTTTTATGTAGTGGGTAAGCAGGGAAGTACCGGGCTTGCGAGAGGGCAGATTTTGGTGGGCAAAGCTCTTGTCTACAATAATTTCAGAGAACGTTATGCCTTCATTTTTAAATGCCTGCAGTATCTTGTTTTGGGCAGGCCAAAAAGTATCTTCAGGAAAAGAATCTGTGCCAAGCCCATCCTGGTTCGTTACCATTACGAGTTCATAGTCCATTTCGGTTACAATCTTTGCAAGGTTCTGGAATACTCCCGGGTAAAACTCCAGTTTTTCAAGGCTGTCTAACTGCAAATCAACAGGCGGCTCTGTAACGAGTGTACCATCTCGGTCTATAAAAAGTACTTTCTTCATAATGCTATATTTTTAAGTTCTGCCAGTAAAGCTTCATTCTCGGCAGGAGAACCTATAGTTATCCGCAGGCAGTTTTTCACAACTTTGTTTCGGTTTCTTATAATTATTTGGTTGTTTATTAGCTGATTGTAAACAGCATCGGCATCCTTTACTTCTACTAAAAAAAAGTTAGTGTCAGACGGGTAAACTTTAATTACATAATCAAGATTTTCAAGCTCTTGTAACAGTTTGCTTTTTTCCTGAATAATGATATTACGCTGTAATTCAAACTTTTCAGTTTCCTGCAATACAGCAAGCGCTGCACTTTGGTTTGGTGTACTAATATTATAAGGCGGCTTAACTTTGTTGAGGTATTTTATAATATTTGTACCGGCAAAGGCAATACCCACACGCGCCGCAGCAAGCCCCCATGCTTTACTAAGCGTTTGCAATACAATAAGATTGGGATATTGGCCTAATTTTTTAGATACTGATTTGCTATCTGCGAAATCTATATAGGCTTCATCAACCACTACAATGCCGTTAAAGTTTTGAATGATATATTCTACAGCTTCTATGCTATTACCTGTAGGATTATTAGGTGAACAAATAAAAATAAGCTTTATGGCAGTGTCATTAAGCAGGGGGGTAGCGGCGTCAATATCGATCTGGAAATCTGTATTTAAAGGTAGCTTTATAAGCTCTACATTATTAATGGCTGCCGAAACCTCATACATGCCATAGGTAGGCACAAAGGTTAATGCCTTATCTTTTGCAGGTTCGCAAAAAACACGAAAACAAAGATCGATTATCTCGTCGCTGCCGTTGCCTAAAAATATATTTTCGGCAGGGATACCTTTTACCTCGCTTAGTTTTTGCTTTACTTTTTTTTGCAACGGATCAGGGTAGCGGTTAAGGTTGCCAAAAGGGTTCTCGTTAGCATCCAGAAAAATACCCTCACTGCCCTTAAACTCATCGCGCGCCGATGAATAGGGCTCAAGATTTAGGATGTTAGGGCGTACTATTTTTGTGATATCAAACATTTTGCAAACTTTTTAAGCGAATGGTTACTGCATTTTTGTGGGCATCAAGCTGTTCGGCGGCAGCCATAATTTCTATAGCAGGGCCTATGTTTTGCAAACCGGCTGCGGTTATTTTCTGGAAGGTTATCTTTTTTACAAAACTATCTAACGATACGCCACTGTAGTTTTTTGCATAACCGTTAGTAGGTAATGTGTGGTTGGTTCCGCTGGCATAATCACCAGCGCTTTCGCAACTGTAGTTCCCTAAAAAGACAGATCCTGCACTGGTAATACCATCTGCGTAATCTTCTGCTTTATCAGATGCTATAATAAGGTGCTCCGGAGCATAAATGTTACTAAAAGCAATACAATCATCAATAGTATTAAGTAGTATTGCTTTACTGTTAAGCAGGCATTTTATAACAATATCTTTGCGGGGCAAAGTTTCTATTTGCTCTTCAATGGCTTTATTTACAGCATCTAAAACCGTTTCATGATCAGATAGTAAAATTACCTGGCTGTCTGTACCATGTTCTGCCTGAGAGAGTAAATCGGCAGCTACAAACTCAGGGTTGCAGGTGGCATCGGCAATAACAAGTACTTCGCTTGGCCCGGCGGGTAAGTCAGTCGCTACATTATAATTAAGTGCATATTGTTTGGCAGCAGCCACATACTGGTTACCGGGCCCAAAAATCTTATACACTTTAGGCACACTTTCTGTACCCACGGCAAGCGCGGCAATAGCCTGTATGCCGCCAATTTTATAAATTGCGGTTACACCTACAATACTTGCTGCATATAAAATAGCAGGGTTAATGACACCGTTTTTGTCAGGAGGGGTACACATTACAACCTCATTACAGCCCGCTATTTGTGCAGGTATGCCCAGCATTAAAACAGTGGAAAACAATGGTGCCGACCCTCCCGGTATGTATATGCCTATTTTCTCTATAGCGCGGCTCTCCCTCCAGCAGTTTACTCCGGCTGTGGTTTCGGTTACTTGTTTTAGTTCAATTTGAGACTTGTGAAATTTCTCAATATTAGCCTTTGCTATCTGTATCGCTTCTTTTAATTCTGTTGGTACGTTTGCAATGGCTTCGTTAATTTCGCCTTCAGATACTTTCAGGGTATCTGTTACAGCACCGTCAAACAACGATGTGTATTTTTTTACAGCAGTATCGCCATTCTTTTTTACATCGGTAAAAATTTGTTGTACTAGTTGTTGCAGGTCGGCAACAGGGAGTTCCGGGCGTTGGCACAGGGCTTCCCATTCGGCGGGCTGAAGGTTTATTATCTTTTGTATCATGGCTACAGGATCATTTTTTCTACGTTAATAACCAGTATACCTTCGGCACCCAGTTTTTTAAGCTGGTCTATAATATCCCAAAACTGGTCTTCTTTAACTACAGAGTGTATGCTGCTCCATCCTTTTTCTTTAAGGGGTAGTATGGTAGGGCTTTTCATTCCGGGTAAAATCCTCGCAATTTCTGCTACCGATTCGTTTGGCGCATTCAGCAGTATATATTTATTCTCTGCGGCATTTTTAACAGATTGTATCCTGAACAACAACCGTTCTAAAATATCCTGTTTTTCGGCACTTAGTGTTTTGTTACTTATTAGCACCGCCTCACTTTTGGTAACCACTTCAACCTCCTTAAGTCCGTTAATTTGCAATGTGCTGCCGGTACTTACAATATCAAAAATACCATCGGCAAGGCCTATTCCGGGCGCAATTTCTACACTGCCGCCTATGGTTTCTATCTCTACATTAAGGCTGTTGTCTTTAAAAAATTTATCTAAAATAACAGGGTAACTGGTAGCTATCTTTTTGTTGTTAAAGTAAGATAAATCTTTATAATCTACATCTTTAGGCAGGGCAAGGGAAAGCCTGCAGTTAGCAAAGCCAAGTTTGTGCACGGTTAGCACATCTTTGTTTTTTTCCCAAACTTCGTTCTCACCAAGTATACCAATATCGGCAACGCCCTGCTCTACATACTGCGGAATATCGTCATCGCGCAAAAAGAGTATTTCAATAGGAAAGTTAGATGATACAGTCTTTAATTTTCGCTCGCCGTTAGAGAGCTTAATGCCGCATTCGCCTAATAGCTGGAGTGATTTTTCACTTAACCGTCCGTTTTTCTGGACAGCGATCTTTAGTTTATTCATTGTTTGTGGTTGTGGGCCTGAATAAAAAAAGTGGAGTGATCTTAAAAACAAAAAACCCGACTGATTTTACTCAGACGGGTTTTAGAAATATATTGTGGTTACTACAAAATCATTTCCTACTCGCGTATGAGCCAGTTAGTAAATGATGATGATGTAATTGATTAAATACCATTTTTTGTTTGTTACAGCAGTGCTGCTTTATATTGAAGCAAATATAGCCATTAAAGTGTAACGGCAAAGTTTTTTTAATTTATTTTAACGATAGCCTATACAATCGTAATTTTCATAAAAAAAATGTTATTATACTTAGCTTACATAAGTTGTTAATATACAGTATGTAGTGCTATTATTTGTATGCTGCCATAAAAATACTATATTTATATTTTTAAAATTTAGTAACTTTTTGCGGCTTTCAGCGTATAATATGCATACAACCAATACGTCTTATTAAGATTAAACAATTAAAATGGCAAACGAATTTTTCAATTGGAAAAGTCTTTTCATTAATGATGACCAATCCGCACCAATAGATGCGCAGGCACCTGTAAAACAAGCACCACCAACTTTTCAAAACAAATTTCCCGATCAGGCCATGCCACCGCCTATACCCCAGGGAAGTAATTCCGGGAGTGTAAATGCGGGCACGGGCGGTATTAACAATCCGTTCCTGGCAGATGTGGTCGCGGTTTACGAAAAAGGTTTTGAGTCGCTTAATATGTCCGGGTTCGATTTTTTCGAGATGTATAAGTCGGTAATGGCAGTGGGTGCATCAAATCCGCAGGCTTACCAAATGGCGTTTACAATGGGTAAAACCATAAACCCTGTTTTAACGAAGGAGTTTTTGTTAGATAAGGCAAAGTTTTACACTACCGAGATAGAGAAGGTATACACCAAATATGATGCCGACGGAAATGCCAAAAAAACCGGCCTTGACAATACCATTACTGCAGAAAAATTTAACCTTACAAAAACAGTAGAAGACCTGGAAGCCAAAATTACTCAGCTACAGGCCGAACTGCAGGCTAAAAAGGAAGAACTGGCTAAAATAGACAGCAGCAACAGGGAAAAATACTCTGAAATACAGTTAAAGATTGAGGCCAACAACCTTGCAAAGAGCAAAATATTAGAGTCTATAAACACAGTAGTAACAGGAATTAACCAATATTTATAATGGACAAATACGATCAGGAAAAAAGCACGCTGTTATCGCTGCCTATTTTAAAACACTTTGACGAGTCTAAAGGCGAAATAGCCCTAAACTCTAACATACTTAAAAAGGGAGAGAAATCGCTTTTTTGGGCACTTGCCCTTGGTTTACTGGGTGTAGGCGGATATTTGGTATGGACCTACATTATCCCGCCATTATTTACCATGCTTGGGCAGGCCATAGCTATATCTGCAACGGGAGTATTTTTAGTATTCCTTGTTATGATGTTCCCTGTAATTATGAAGGCGCTTAGGTTTGCCACAAAAAACCTGCACAAGGCACTTATACAAAGCAACCCATTTAATGAGCTTGAAGAGCAAAAGCAAAAAATGGTAAAGAACCGTGAAGTTTTTAAAAATACCAAAGCAAAGCTTAAAGGCCTTAAGATAGAAATGGAAGTAGAGGCAAATAAATCTGAAAAAGAGGCAAAAGCTTATGAGGAAGATCTTTTAAGCCTGCAAAGACAGTGCGAAAAGCTTAAAACCGCCATGATAGAAATGGAAAGGACTAACCCTAATGCAAGGGATACTGATGATTATGTAATATTACAGGCCGAACTGGCAAAAAAACTAAGCGAATCTCAACGTACATCAACCCAATATGAACAGAGCAAAGGCTTTATTCAGAAATATGGGGTTAGGGCTAACGTGCTTGGAAAAATGGACAGGAAGCTTACCCTTGCGGGTACTGCAATAGATATTAAGATAGCCGACTTTGATGTAACTGTAAAGATGTTACAAAAGGAGTATGAGTTTGCACGAAATGCCAAAGAGGCTACAGAAAGTGCTAAAAGTGCTATGATGTTTACAAAAGACTGGGAGCTTGAATATGCGCTTGAAGTAGTTACATCTACCATTGCACAGGATATTGCGCGTACATCAGAAAATCTTATAGATATTGATGCGCTTACATCTAAATATTCGGTAGACAATGACGAGCTATACTCAAGGCTGGACTCATTAGCCGATAAAATTAAAACGGGAGACAGCGTAGTACCGGATTCTACAAAATACAACAACCCTAATTATAAACTAAGTAAAGAGGAGAAGTTAGAAAACGGAGGATTTGGAGATATTTTCTAATTTTTTTCTAAGCTATATAGTACAATAATCAAAACAACCAAACAAAACAAATATTACTAAAATGGGAAAAATTTTAAGAACGCAAAAATTAACAACGTTATCAGAATTACTGATCGTCGTGGTTGCTATTGGAGCGATATTAGGAGCAATTTATTTTATTTCTCCCGGAATAAAAACATCAATTTCTAAAAAACTGGATGGTATAGACCTAAACCAGACCGATGTAAATAATGTAACGAATGCAGCCAAGATAGAGTTGCCATCTAAAGATGTTTCTACTGAGGTTTCAGATAAGCCACTGGTGCGTATAGGCGGTTATGCCTGGAATGCACAGTCGGGAATAATAGTCTCTAACGGTGGCCCTAAAACCACTAAAGGTTCTTTAATGGAAAAAAATGGCGTAAACCTTGAGATCATCCGTCAGGACTGGTTATCAGAATTGCGCAACATGCAGCTTAAATTTATCGATGAGTTTGATAAAGGCCAGGCTTTCCCATCGTCTGACAAAAGTATTTTTGCCGTAATGATCATGGGCGATGGTGCTCCTTTTTACATAAGCTCTATGCAAAAATCGCTCGACGAGAAATATGGTAAAGATAAATACCACCTTCAGGTTATGGGCGTGGTAGGTATGAGCTATGGTGAAGATAAACTGATAGGCCCTGCCAACTGGAAATCTGATCCTAAATCGATGAAAGGCGCTGTAATATCTGCAGTTCTTGGCGATGGCGACTGGGTTACTACCGTAAACTACTGTTTTGCTAACGGCCTTAAAGTAAACCCTGACCCGGCAACGTATGATGCTGATGCGGTAAACATTTACCCATCTGAAAATGATGACTATATAAAATCGGCAGAAGAGCTTATTAAGTCGCAAACCACCGGTTGGACAGTATCTCTAAAAGAAGTGGTTAACGGTAAGCTAACAGGTAAATCGGTTTCAAGAAAAATAGATGGTTGTGCTACATGGACACCGGGAGATAAACTTGTGTTTGATAAACTATCAGGCTTTACAGATATTGTTTCTACAAAAGAGTTTAACAACCAGATGCCTACAGCCATTATTGGTGTGAAAGAATGGGCTATGAAAAATCAGGAGATAGTTTCTAACATCCTTAAGTCGGCACTTACGGCTTCTAACCAAATGAAAAATTATGACGACTGGAGGGTAAGGGCATCTGAAGCTATAACAGATACCTATAAAATGGAAACTCCTGAGTACTGGTATAAAATGTTTAAAGGCCAGCAGGGTACTAAAAATGGTATAACTTATAACATGGGTGGTTCTAAAGTATTTAACTATGCTGATGCTATGCAGTATTTTGGTTTGTCAGATGGTGTAAACCGATACAAATCAGTATACAACCAGGTTTCAGGCTACCTTACAGAGCTTAACCCGTTTGGTTTTAACGAGAATGTAGGTGCTGTTGTTCCTTACGAGCAGGCAGTTAACCTGTTCTTCCTTAAAAACATTAATGATATAGAATCGTCATCTGCAGATAAGGCAGATTACAGCAACCAGGCTACAGAAGTTGTAGCTTCGGGCGAATGGAAAATCAACTTTAATACGGCGAGTGCTGAGATTTCGGGCTCATCGGCTAAAGAGGTAGAGAGGATATATAACCTGTTAATACAGGCAGAAAACACCAAGTTAACTATTGTAGGCCATACAGATAATACCGGTAACCCGGATGCTAACTTAGCGCTGTCTAAAAGCAGGGCACAGGCTGTAGTAAATTACCTGGAACAAAAAGGTATTCCGGCAAACCGTTTCCAGATGGTGGACGGTAAAGGCCAGAACGAGCCTGTTGCAAGTAATACAACAGCAGCCGGCAAAGCACAAAACAGGCGTGTGGTAATCACGTTACTAAAATAATACTTAAAACAGAGGCCGCCACATGGCGGCCTTTTTTAACTATGAAGCAATATATTACTCCATTCGAAAAAATATCAAAAGGCAAAAAAACAATTATCCTCTCTGCATGGGTAGTGTTGCTTTTGGCACTTTGGTTTATAGGAACATCGGGCGAAAAGCACCTTTTTCCTTCGCCATCTCAGGTCTTTAAAGGTTTTTCAGATCTTTATAATGAAGGCCTGGTAGTGCATATATTTAACTCCTTAACCTTGTGTTTCCTGTCTATATTCCTGGCAATAATAATTTCTATGCTACTGGCTTACTCATGGCCTATACCGGTTTTAAAGCCTATATCAGAGTTTGTTACTAAGTTTAGGTTCCTGCCATTTACCGGTCTTTCGTTTTATGTAGCTTTAATGATTCATGATGCCCGTAACATGCAGATATGGATCATGGTAATATTCCTTACAACGTTTTTAACTACTTCGCTAATTGCGGTAATAAAAGACATACCGGAAGAAGAGTTTGACCATGCTAAAACCTTAAAATGCAGCCGTTGGGAAGTGTTGTGGCAGGTTATAATATTAGGGAGACTGGATTATGTTATAGACGTTATTCGTCAAAACCTTGCCATTGCCTGGATGATGCTTGTAACGGTAGAATCTATCGTGGTAGCATCTGGCGGACTGGGTTTCCTTATAAAAAACTCAGATAAATTTATGAACCACGGGCGAATTATTGCCCTGCAAATCATTATTCTATTAATAGGGCTTGGGCTCGATGCCGGTATAAACTTTTTAAGAAAAGCAGTTTTTAGATACTCTAAGATATAATTTATGAAACACGAATATAAAGAAACGCTGCTTTACGTAGAGAATTTAAGCGTTGCTTACAACGATACTGTTATTATTAAAGACATTACCCTTACAGAGAAAGACGTAGTGCGCGAAGGTATAGAAAACACCGGGCAGGTAATTGCTTTTGTGGGGCGATCGGGCAGGGGTAAATCTACTTTTTTTAAAGCGTTAACAGGGCTTGTTCCTGCTGCAACCGGCAAAATATTAATAAAGGATTTTGAAACGAACGAGCCTAATGTAGCCAAAGTTGTTCAGGAAGGCAACATTGGTTTTGTAGACCAAAAGTACACCCTCTTCAGGCACAAAACGGTAAAGGAAGCATTGAAATTTGCTTTGCGAAAAACAAAGCTGTCTGAAAGTGAAAAAGAAGCAAAAATAAAGGAATACATCCAGAAATGGGGCCTTGATAATTGCGTAGATAAATATCCTAACGAGCTTTCGGGAGGGCAGCGGCAGCGTACAGCCATTATAGAACAGCTGTTTTCGTCAGACCAGTTTATAGTGCTCGATGAACCTTTTTCGGGTCTTGATGTGGGTAATATAGAGGAGGTTAAAAAATCATTCGAATTGCTTAGCAGCACATCAGATTATAATACCGTTATATTTTCTACCCACGATATAGAGCTGGCTATAGAGCTGGCACAAACCATATATGTAATAGGGCACCCCACGCTAAACGGCGTTAAGCAATCGTATGGTACCATTGTTGCAAAATACGACCTTAGGGATATGGGCATTGCATGGAAAGATTTTTGCGAAGACCACACGGCACTTGCCAAAGAGATTGTACACCAAATGATGATTTCCTAAAATACTGAACCTTGAAAAATAAACGAAATCCCATCTCCTTAATAGAAGATTCTTTTTTATCCTTAAAAGGATACTTGGAGTCTGAATTAAATACCGATAAAATGCTTATTACACCTGTATTACTTAAAGAATTGGAACAGGAAACTAAAAGTGTTTTAAGGTTATGCACTATTTTAAATGAGGATGACGATTTTATAAAAACCGTAAACTCTTTAGTGCATGCACAGGGAGCAAACGGGTTGTTGCTTAAGGCGGAACATTTTTTTATATCAGATTTTATAACAGCTTACCAGCGTAATGGCGGTAAGCAAACAGATACATCGGGTTTTGTGCTGGCTTATTATTATGATGCAATTAGAAACGATCACTTTGCCGATGTTAATGCTATAAGCACATTAAACAAACTGGCGGTAAGCGATGGGTTTAAAAAGCATCTTGCAAAAATAGAGAAAGAGAGTGTACTACAGCCTGCTAATACTAAGCCGGGGACCTATTATTTGCTAAAGGCTTTGGCTCTTAAAAATGATGAAAGGCTGCAGCCTGTTGCGCAGCATTTTAATTTTTTCCTGCATTTTACTTATGCCCTAAGTTTTAACGATACTAAAGAACTTTATGATTTTTTGGGCTTTGATACAAAAGAGTTAAAGGTTGAGAGTAAATTTCAAAGTGCTGTTCCTGAAAATGATACTTTAGAAAAAGTAATGGAAGAGCTCAACGGGATGATAGGGCTTGCAAACATTAAAAAAGATATTGCTGAGCTTATTAACCTGCTCGAAATTCAGAAAAAGCGAACATCGCAGGGATTAAAGAATATAGACATAACACTGCATACTGTTTTTTTAGGTCCTCCGGGAACGGGTAAAACATCGGTGGCGCGATTATTAAGCCGTATTTATAAGCACTTAGGCTTTTTATCTAAGGGACAACTTTGTGAAACCGACCGCGAAGGCATGGTGGCAGGATATGTGGGCCAAACTGCAACAAAAGTAGATAAACTGGTAGAAGAAAGCGTGGGTGGGGTTTTATTTATAGACGAAGCTTATGCGCTTGCCAATAATTTTACGGGCAATGATTATGGTACTGAGGCAGTTAATATACTGCTTAAACGTATGGAAGACCACAGGGACGACCTTGCGGTTGTAGTTGCGGGCTATACAGACCCTATGAAGGTGTTTATAGAGTCTAACCCCGGGTTGCGTTCGCGTTTTAACCGCTTTTTCCATTTTGAGCATTTTACACCGGCAGAGTTACTTTTAATTTTTGAGGGCTTGTGTAAAAAGTCGGATTTTGCATTATCAGAAGATGCGAAAGAAAAACTTAATGATACTTTTGAACTCCTGTATTCTAAAAAAGATGAAGGTTTTGGTAACGCCAGGGTAATACGTAACCTATTCGAAAAATGTGTTCAAAACCAGGCTAACAGGATCATTAAGCTATTAGAAATTAACCCGGATATACTTCGCGAACTTACCGAAGCCGATATTCCTGAACCTAAAGAAACAGAAGCGCATGCTTTTTTTTCAGTCAATAAAGATGTGGAATAAAAAGTATCAGTCTACAAAATCTTTACATTGATAAAGTATCACTAACAAAATGTTTTTTTAATAGTACGTTTCTTAAAGTTGATATAACGGCTTAGGAATATGGGGTTTTATTTATTTTATTTACATTATGTTACTATGTAGTACTACACAGTAATGTTTCCCCTTATTATATCATTTAAAACGTAATTGAGCTATGAAAACACTATTATTATTTTTACTAACATGCACTGCAACTTTTGCACAGGATTTTTTAGTTACTCCTGCCGGGCTCCTATCTAAACAAGATGACACAAAAAATTATTTTGTAGCCTCTTTTGATGGTGTTCCTGCAGATACATTATATAACCATGCCAACAAATACATTCAGGATACTTACAACAATGGTGCAGCAAGCGTTATGGAAAGTAATGATAAAGGCACACTGATTAGTTTTGTGTCAAATGATACATTTATTTCTAAAAGTAAAAGGAATAAGAATACAGAAGAGGTAACCTATTATGCCACATTTACCACTACTACAGAGTTT
>Ga0247806_10000333_pt1 | contig 31571 bp, 30 predicted proteins | sample UWRJL059202B1_FD_179935 | JGI IMG/M metagenome (GOLD analysis project Ga0247806, IMG submission 179935) | Plant litter microbial communities from Arlington Agricultural Research Station in Wisconsin, United States - UWRJ-L059-202B-1 | ecosystem: Environmental > Terrestrial > Plant litter >... | reverse complement strand
TGCGAGCGTCGAGGTCAGCTCATTGACGCAATAAGCGAACGGCAGGCTGGGATGGAAGCGGAAATGGCGCGGTCCCGAACCGGGCGGCATGATGGTCTCGCCATGCGGGGTCAGCGTGCCGGTCGCCGCATCGAAGGCGTAGATCACCAGCTTGTCGATTCCGAGGTCTGCGACGACCACAAATCGGTTGTCCGGCGTCCAGCGCACGCAATGGGCGTGCGGGCGTTCCTGGCGATCGTCGGGGCCCCGACCGTGATGACGTACTTCGGCGCTCAATGTTAACACTGTGCCATCAGCCGCGCGTGGATAGATGACCACGGACTGGTTGGGCCGGGCGTCGGCGGGCAGGCCCGAATAATTGGCGATGGCGGCATAACGTCCTGTTTTATCATGACTATTGTGCGCCGTGCCATCGCCGCGCGTCGGCTGCTTATTGAGATAAGTCAGGGCGCCGCTGGCGTAATCGATCCCGTAAGCGGTGATGTCGCCCTCGTTCCAGCCCGCTACTTCGCTGATCGCCGAGAGCGACAGGCCATCGGGCGCTACGTCGATAAAGGTAGGATTATCAATGCCTTCGGTCACTCCCAGCGTCTCGACCTGCCCGCTGTCAAGATCGAGACGGAAGGCGGCAATGCCCTTTCCGGAGGGGGTGCGGACATAGCTCGGACCGCGATTGCAGCACCCGACATAAAACAAAGCAGAAGGCATGAAGACTCCAAAGCAAGTGCGCGCTACAGCGCCTTCAAAAACTCTGCCATGCGTATCAGTCCCTGCATATAGCCAATGGCATGCGCCCGCCCGCGATGGTTCCAGGCGCTGTCGTCGTCCATCTTGGGCACATGATCGTCGAGCAGGAAGCCGTCAAAGCCGCAGCGCGCCAGTTGCACGATGACTTCCGCCGGATCGAAATTGCCATCGCCGATGAAGCACTCTGTGAAATTCGGGACCGAACCCTTCACGTCACGGAAATGGATGTAGGATATCGCCTTCCTGGGCGCGAAATAAGCAATCATCTCGGTGATATTGGCCTTGCCGCCGGCCATTTCCGAACAGCAACCGAGGCACAAATCCAGCGACCAGGCCGGTGACTGTTTTGCCAGCGCGTAGGCGCGGATGAACCCCGACGGGCGATAGAACAGCCGCGCCACGCCGCCCAGCATGGGCACCGGAGGATCGTCGGGATGGAGCGCGAGCTTGATGCCTTCCTCCTCGGCGACCGGCAGCACTGCGTCGATGAAATAGGCGTAATTGGCCCACATCTGCTCTTCAGTGACGATCGGACCGTCCTTGCCGAATAGCGGCATGGAGGAGGCGCGACCCAGCGTCGTCGGCATGAACGATCGGAGCAGGTCGAGATTGTCGGCGTTGGCCTCGACCACGGCCATGTCGAACTGGCGGGCCAGGGCGCCGCCCCGGGTCTGGCTGCCGCGATCGGTGGTCCAGACCGAATTGGGCATGAAGTGATAACCCAGCACCGGCACCCCGGCGCGGGCCACGGCACGGATGGTCGCCTGATAGTTTTCGATCTGCTCGTCGCGCCCCTCCAGCCCTAGCATGGCCTTGTGATAAAAATGGGTCGGCACGTTCTCGATGGCTTCGAACTTGAGCCCGGCAGCCTCGACTTGCTTGACGAGGCGGCGCACATCGGCCTCTTCCCAGCGATGATCGCCGGGCAGGGTCGGATTGTTCATCTGGATGCCGGTCGCGCCGATCTGGGCGGCAAAGCGGAGCCGGTCTGCGTCGAGTTCGTGAAACTGCCCGACGGCGATGCGGATGGCCATGATTGCCCGCCTCTAGAACGCAGGCAGCATGGCAGTGCGGGAAAGTTTGATTGGCGAGCGCATGGATCCTCCGGGTGGTTGCCGGCGCCTTTGCGGCGTCTCGGCACGATTGGGACAGCACGGCACTAGGCTTCGGCACGACGCGCCGTTGCGAATGGTTCAAGATTTGGACAGGCGGTGCGCCCTCCTCCAAGTGCGCATCAAGTCACTGTTTTCTCGATTTTTGTCAGCGACTGAAGAAACTTAATCCGCTGTGTCGAGGGCTGTCAATTGCGCAGCGTTCAGCCGCCCGCTTCAGCCATCCGCCCGGCGGCGCGTCCAAAACCCTGGCTGATCACCACCTTCATGGCTTCGCGCGCTTCGGCGCCGTCGCGGGCCTTGATGGCTTCGGCGATGCGGCTGTGGGCGCGCACCGTGGCCATCATGCCGGCGTCGTCCTGCAGCGGCGAACTGATGGTGAAGACCGCCGTCAGCGCCACTTCGACCAGTGCGCTGATCGAGGCCATGAAGGGATTGGCAGAGGCCTCGGCGACGGTCCGGTGAAACTCCAGATCCATGCGGGCAAATTCCTCGGGCGTTTTGGCTTCGCCCAAGCGATTGGCGCAAGCGATCAAGGCGTCGGCCTGGGCATCGGTGCGCCGCTCGGCAGCGAGGCCGGCGGACTCCACCTCGACGCCAATGCGGATTTCCGAGAGGCTCTGCAAAAACGCGATATTGGGACCGGTTTCGAAATGCCAGGCCAGCACATCGGCATCGAACAAATTCCAGCGCTGGCGTGGCAAGACGCGGGTGCCGACGCGCGCCCGGGCCTCGATCATGCCTTTTGCGGCAAGGGTTTTGAGCACTTCGCGCAATACAGTGCGCGACACCGAAAAGCGCTGCAGCAAGTCGATATCGGAGGGCAGGATTTCGCCCTCGGCAAAACTGCCGCCGACGATGGCGACGCCGAGCTCCCACAGCACGAGGGAATGCAGATTCCGCATCGGCACGCGTCCGGAAATCGAAGCGATCAGATCGCCCGATGTCGAGCCTTGCACGTCGCGCCCTGCCATTCCGGTATCCTCTTCTGGGGCGCGACCTAAGCATGCGCCCATTAGTATTACAATATCTAAGCACCCGAGGCGCTGGACAGCGGCGGCCCGGTTGGACAGGGTAGCGGCAAACAGGGATTCGCCAAAATGACAGCACAAAACACCATCGACAGCGTCTTGGCCCAGGTCGACGCCGGGCTCGATCAAAGCCTTGAGCGGCTGTATCAATTGCTGCGCATCAAGTCCATTTCTACCGATCCCGCCTATGCCGCCGAATGCCGGCGCGCCGCCGACTGGATCGTCGGGGAACTCAACGGACTGGGCTTCGAGGCTGCAGCGCGTCCGACGCCGGGCCATCCGGTGGTGGTGGCGCACGGGCCCGAGCAGGCTGGCACGCACGTGCTGTTTTATGCGCATTACGACGTGCAGCCGGTCGATCCGCTTAATCTGTGGCACAGCGATCCGTTCGAGCCCGAGCTTAAGACCGATGCGCAAGGCCGCCAGATTATCGTGGCGCGGGGTGCCTCGGACGACAAGGGCCAGATGATGACCTTCATCGAAGCCTGCCGCGCCTGGAAGGCAGCGACGGGATCGCTGCCGGTGCGGATTTCGCTGATGCTCGAAGGCGAGGAGGAAAGCGGCGGCAAGAATCTGGGGCCGTTCATGGAGGCCAACAAGGCCGAGCTCGGCGCTGCGGACATTGCGCTGGTCTGCGACACTGACATGCTGGACCGCCAGACGCCCTCGATCACCACCATGCTGCGCGGGCTCGTTGGCGAAGAGATCGAGATATCCTGCGCCAGCAAGGATTTGCATTCGGGCATGTTCGGCAATGCGGCGCGCAATCCCAATCAGGTGCTGGCCGAGATTATCGCGAGCCTGCGGGCGCCCGATGGCAGCGTGACGCTGCCCGGGTTTTACGACGATGTCGCCGAAATCAGCCCGGAGCTCAAGGCGCAGTGGCAGACGCTGGGCTTCGACCAAGCCGCGTTCCTCGGCGCAGTGGGGCTGTCGATCCCGGCCGGCGAGCAATCGCGCTCGGTGCTCGAAATGGTGTGGGCGCGACCAACCTGCGAAATCAACGGCATGAGCGGGGGCTATACCGGGGACGGTTTCAAGACGGTGATCCCGGCCAAGGCCGGCGCCAAGATCTCGTTCCGGCTGGTATCGGGGATGCAGCCCGACAAGATCCGCGCGGCGTTCCGCCAGCATGTGCGGGATCGGGTCCCGGCGGATTGCTCGGTGACGTTCACCGAACACGGCGGCTCGCCGGCCATCACCGTGCCGAGCGACGGCATTCACCTGCGCCAGGCGCTGGCGGGGCTGTCGAGCGAATGGGGCAAGGACGCCGTAATCACCGGCTCGGGCGGGTCGATCCCGGTCGCCGGCGAGTTCAAGAGCATCCTTGGGCTCGACACGCTGCTGATCGGCTTTGCGCAGGTCGACGACCAAATCCACAGCCCGAATGAGAAATACGACCTGGCGAGCTTTCATCGCGGCATCCGATCCTGGGTGCGGGTGCTGGCGAGCTTTGCGGCTTAGGGCCTAGAGAAAAACCACCGCCAGCATGGCGATCACGGCCGGAACGGTCTGGATGAAGAAGATCTTCCGGCTGGCTGTCGCGGCACCGAACATGCCCGCGACGGCCACACAAGCGAGGAAAAACAGCGCCAACTGCCAGGCGATCTGGGCATCGGGATGCAGCACCGACCAGAACAGGCCCGCCGCCAGAAATCCATTGTAGAGCCCCTGATTGGCGGCCAGCGCCTTGGTCGAGCGGGCGAAATCGGCAGTCAGGCCAAAGGCTTTTTGCCCGCGCGGCCCGGCCCAGAGGACCATTTCGAGGATCATGATGTAGACGTGCAGCAGCGCCACGAGGATGATGAGAACGGTGGTGATGATATTCATGTAGCGGTTCCTGTGGGCAAGACTGCTCTTGTTGTAGCCGATCCACCAGAGCACGGCACGTGCGATCGGACCGGCATGGCAAAGCGCCGCCTGTAACGCGGGTATCACAGAACGCATGGGCCCCGAGGCGGCTTCCGCCTCGTGAGTTGTATAAATGGTGAGACGAAAATCGCCCCGGGGCTACCGCTTTTTGGAACAGCTCCGGATGCTCGCGCTCCCCAGTCCTTTAAGGGGTGCGGCCGGTTCACGAACCTTTGGAGACAGCGACGTCTCCGCACGGCACCACCCCGGTCACTGGTCGCTGCAGCGCCATACGTCAATCCGGGGTGACAGAGGCACAATAGCATCGGGTTTGGGCGCGGGGATAAGCGGGATAACTCAAGGCGATCGGATTATGCGCCTTCTGGCCCCACAGGAGAGAGGGTTGTCCTGGCGTCGCGCAAGTCGATTGATCAGGGGCAACCTGACTGGGCGATCTTGCGGCGTGGGGTCAAATCTCGGGATGGATCTCGGCTCGAGCCCGGGATGACACCGTGGGTGGGGCGGGTCGGTGGGAGCCAGAATTTCGTGCCAAGCGCTCAAGGCCGTCCCACCCAAGACAGCTTATTTTTGCTTGGTCTTTCCCGAAGGCGCGGGCGAAGCTTCCAGCGCGTCCCACTGGGCCTGGCGCGCCTGCATCGCATGGTAGGCGGCCTCCTGATCCGGCAGCGCCGTACGGGAGCCGCCCAGCGCAACGAGTTGCTCGATCACGGGCTGCACGTTCGGACCTTCTGTCGCGCAAGCATCGGCCTGGTCCAGTGCGTCGAAAGCCGGATCGTAATATTTGCTGTCATAGGCGTCGGTCGACAGCTTGAGCTGTTCATGCGCCAGAATATCGGCGCTGTCGGTCAGCAGCGACCATTCTTCGTCGGTCACCGAAAAATCAGCGCAGTTGGAGGAAATGACGTTGGCGAGCACGACTTCGCGCAGCATGGTTTCGGCGGCCGCCCCGGTCACGCCCGACAAATCGGGCAAGGCGACGTAAATCTTGCCATCGGCAAAGGCCGGCGTGACCAGCATGAGCGCGACTGTTGCGCTGGCCAGAAGTGGTTTGATCATGATCGTTTGACTCCTCAATCCGTTTGCCAATGCACGCTGAACCCAGTTTCTGGCAGAGTTCAGGCGGGTTGCCCGCCAATGCTCTGCACGGCCCGGGCGCCGGCCATGATGCCTTTGGCGAGGGCCGATGGTTCGTCGTCGCCTGACAAATGCGCCGCGATGAAGCCAGCCGCAAAAGCATCGCCGGCGCCGGTGCTGTCGACGACGTCGACTTGTTGGGCGGGCAGCGTGACGCGGATAGCGCGTTTACCGCCAATGACGGCGCCGAGGCGCCCACGCTTGAGCACGACATTGGTATAGCGCTGGCCCAGCGCCATGACTTGCGCCGCGTGATCGGTGAGCCCGGTCAGGGCTTCGGCTTCGCTTTCATTGGCGAAGATCCAGTCGGCATCGGCGGTCCAGTCGAGGAAATTATCGCTTCCCACGTCAAGCAGGAAACCAGCCGAAGCGGGATCGACCGCGATGGCGACATTGGCCGCCTTGGCTGCCGCGAACAGCGCCTGCACGGCTGCGCGGGGGCCGGGCGCAAACAAGCTGTAGCCCGAAACCATGATCATGCTGACGCCATCGAGCAGGCTCGGTGGCAAATCATCAGAGCAAAGGTTGAGATTGGCGCCGCGGTCGGTGAGGAAGCTGCGTTCGCCATCGGGATCGACGATGGTGACGAGGGCACCGGTCGGCTGGGCATTGTCGCCGGCCAGCACCGGCACGACGCCGAGGCTGCGGAAATGGCTTTCGTAATGCGCCCGCTCATCGGCGCCAACGCGGGCGGCGAACATCACGTCGGCACCCATGGCACCGAGCCAGACGGCCTGGTTGGCACCCGAACCGCCAGGCCGGCTGCGCACCGTGGCGCGCCGGTCCGATCCCTTGACGATGGGGCCCTCGGGGACGACGATGACATCGGTCATCACATCCCCGACGACGAGGATCTTGCCGCTCATGCGCGCAGCGTCGCGGGCTTCTTGGCCATGGCGACGGCGATTTGGGCGGCGACCTTGGCGTTGTTTTCGACCAGCGCGATATTGGCGACCAGCGACTTGCCATCGGTCAATTCGAAGATGCGTTTGAGCAGGAACGGCGTCAGCGCCTTGCGCGACACGCCTTCGGCTTCGGCGCCGGCAATGGCTTCGGCGATGCGCGCCTCGATGGCGACAGCGTCGAGTTCATCGGCTTCGGGGATCGGGTTGGCGATCAGCACGCCACCGAGCCCCAGCGCAATCTGGGTCTGGATCAGCTTGGCGATGTCGGCGACGTCGTCGAAGCGGTGATCGACCTTGTGGCCGCTCTTGCGGGCCCAGAAAGCGGGAAAATCATCGGTGCCGTAGCCGAGGACCGGCACGCCATTGGTTTCGAGCACTTCCAATGTCTTGGCGATATCGAGGATCGACTTGGCGCCAGCGCAAACGACGGCGACGGGCGTGCGGCCCAGTTCCTCGAGATCGGCTGAAATATCGAAGGTTTCCTCGGCGCCGCGATGCACGCCGCCAATGCCCCCGGTGGCGAACACGTGGATGCCAGCGAGGGCGGCGATCTGCATGGTGGTGGCGACGGTGGTGCCGGCGATGGCGCCCTGCACCAGCAGCGCACTCACATCGCGCCGGCTGGCCTTGGCGGCCTTGCCACCTTCGAGCGCCAGACGCTCGAGGTCTTCGCCCGACACGCCGACGCAGAAGCGGCCATCCATGATGGCGATGGTCGCGGGGACTGCGCCATGCTTGCGGATGACGGCTTCGACATTGTTGGCCATCTCCAGATTTTGCGGATAGGGCATGCCATGGGTGATGATGGTGGATTCGAGCGCCACCACCGGCTTGCCCTCGGCGAGCGCCTGGCGGACTTCGGGGCTGATCGACAGATAGGCTTTGGCGCTCATGGGGGGCACTCGTTTGGCTGGTGAATGGGAACCCCTAGGGCCCCGCTTGGCGCGGGTTTTGCGCCTCGATATCGCCATGCGTCAAGCCCCGCGCCACAGGCATTCCAAAACGCTTGTCGCGCCGCGGTTTTGGTTTTAGGGTTCGCAAATATCCTTACCTCGAAAGGGCACTGCGCTGAGCACCAACTCCGTTGATTGGCCGGCACGGCACGATCCAGACGCGCCCCGCTTCGGGCAGAGTTCAGCCAAGTCCCCCAGCACTCCCGAGTGCCCTGTTGCCGCATCGCCGGGTGCTTTGCCTTTGAGCCATCAAAGATGATGCGCGGCAGCTGACCGCACTGCAGAGCCTTGCCGACCCCGATTTACAGCCCCCCGAACGGAGCCTTTCCAGATGAACAAGACGCTCGCCCTTGCCTTTGGCGCCCTGATGGTTGCAAGCCCCGCGCTGGCCCAGGAAGAACCCATCCTCAACATCTACAATTGGTCCGATTATATCGCCGAAGACACCATCGCCAATTTCGAAGCGCAGACCGGCATCAAGGTCAATTACGACGTCTACGACAATAACGAGATCGTCGACGCCAAACTGCTCGCGGGCTCATCGGGCTATGACATCGTCGTACCATCGGGCAATTTCCTCGAGCGCCAGATCCAGGCCGGGCTGATCCTGCCGCTCGATAAATCCAAGCTGACCAATCTGGGCAATCTCGATCCCGCGGTCATGGCGACGGCGGCGGCGCAAGACCCCGACAACGCCCATGCCGTGCCCTATATGATCAACACCATCGGCTATGGCTACAATGTCGCCAAGGTCACCGAAGCGCTGGGCGCCGACGCACCGGTTGATAGCTGGGCGCTGATCTTTGATCCGGCGAACGCCGAAAAGCTCGCGTCATGCGGCATCAGCCTGCTCGACAGCCCATCCGAAGTGGTCGGCATTGCGCTCAACTATCTGGGGCTCGACCCCAATTCGGAAAGCGAAGAAAACCTCGCCAAGGCCGAAGCGCTGCTGACCTCGATCAAGCCGTATATCCGCTATTTCAACTCGTCGCAGTACATCGACGACTTGGGCAATGGCGAAACCTGCGTGGCGCTGGGCTATTCGGGCGATATCTTCATTGCCGCCGATGCAGCCGCGGCGGCTGCTGCCGGTGTCGAAGTGCAATACGTTATCCCCAAGGAAGGCGCCGCGACGCTGTTCGATTTCCTCGCCATCCCGGTCGATGCGCCGCACCCCGAGAACGCCCACAAGTTCATCAACTACATCCTTGAGCCACAAGTGGTGGCGGCGATTTCCAACTACGTGTTCTATGCCAATCCGAACCTGGCGGCGACCGAGTTCGTCGACGACGCGGTCAAGAACAATCCCGGGATTTACCCGCCAGCCGAAACCATCGCCAAGGCTTTCGTGATGAGTGCGCACAGCCCCGAGTTCGAAGAGGTCTTGACCCGGACCTGGACCCGCATCAAAACCGGCCAGTAGTTTTTGAAGGGGCGGCGCAGGCCGCCCTTTTCACTCATGCAATGACGATCGCGCTCCAGGACTCCGTGATGGCTAAAAAGCCCCAACTTGCCGTCGATACCCGTCCCTGGCGCGATCCGGCTGCCAAGCCGTTCGTGCGCATCAAGAACGTCACCAAGAAATTCGGCGACGTTCATGCCGTCGACGACGTGACGCTCGATATCTATAAATCCGAGCTGTTCTGCCTGTTGGGCGGGTCAGGGTCGGGCAAGTCGACACTGTTGCGCATGTTGGCAGGATTCGAGGAGCCGACCTCGGGCACCATCGAAATCGACGGGCAGGACATGACCCATGTTGCGCCGTACAATCGGCCCGTCAACATGATGTTCCAGTCCTATGCGCTGTTCCCGCACATGAACGTGGAACAGAACATCGCCTATGGGCTGAAGCGCGATCACCTACCCAAGGGCGAGATTGCCGACCGGGTGGCGGAACTTTTGAGCCTCGTTAAACTGCAGGGTTATGGCGGGCGCAAGCCGCATCAATTGTCGGGCGGTCAGCGGCAGCGCGTGGCCTTGGCGCGTTCGCTGGCCAAGCGGCCAAAATTGTTACTGCTCGACGAACCGCTGGGCGCGCTCGACAAGAAGCTGCGCGAGGAAACCCAATTCGAGCTGGTCAAAATCCAGGAAACCCTGGGCGTGACCTTCATTGTCGTGACGCACGACCAGGAAGAGGCCATGTCGCTGGCCACCCGCATTGGGGTGATGAACTTTGGGGAGATCGCCATGATCGGCGAGCCCACCGACATTTATGAATTCCCCAATTCCAAATTCGTCGCCGGCTTCATCGGGTCGGTCAACATGGTCGAAGGCGTCGTCACCGAGGACGAACCGGGCCATGTGCGCATTCGCTCGGCGGAACTGGGTTGCGATATCTATGTGGGCCACGGCGTCGATTGCGCGCCGGACCAGATCCTGTGGTGGGCGATCCGGCCCGAGAAGATCGCGCTGAGCCGCGAGCGGCCCGAAGCGATGTTCGACGCCAATGTGACCAAGGGCGTGGTCGAGGACATCGGGTATTTGGGCGACATGAGCGTTTATCAAATCCTGCTCGACAGCGGCAAACGCGTGCGCGTCACCCAGACCAATACGATGCGCGGCAATCCCGATGCCATCACCTGGGACGAGCCGGTGTACCTCACCTGGGGCAACAGCGCCGGATCGGTGCTGACAGTATGAGCAGCTTCGATACCGAGGCCCCACCGCCGCGACGTCGCCGCCCGTGGACCGTGGTCGAGCGCGGGCTGGCGGCAGTCGGGCTGTCCGGCAAGGCACTCGTGATTGCGGCGCCGGCGATCTGGCTGACGGTGTTTTTCCTCGTGCCGCTGATCGTGGTGTTCGGCATTTCGCTGACCGTCAAGCAGTTCGGCCGGCCGCCCTATACGCCGCTGCTGACCAATGCCGACGGCACGGTGCAGCTGACGCTGCATCTGAACAATTACGTTCGGCTGTTTACCGACAGCCTCTATATTTCGGCCTATCTCAGCTCGATCAAGATCGCAGCGATTTCGACGGTTATAACCCTGCTGATCGGCTATCCGATGGCTTACGCCATTGCCCGGTCGCCGGATCGCTGGCGCAATATCTTCCTGATGCTGGTGATCCTGCCATTCTGGACCTCGTTCCTGCTCAGGGTCTATGCGCTGACCGGGTTCATGCGCGGCAACGGCGTCATCAACCAGTTCCTGGGGCTGTTCGGCATTCCGCCGCTGGTGATGATGCAGACCGATTTCGCGGTCTATGTCGGCATCGTCTACACCTACCTGCCGTTCATGATCCTGCCGCTCTATACCAATCTGGTGAAGCTCGACGGCGCGCTGCTGGAAGCTTCGGCAGACCTTGGTGCTCGGCCGCTGCGCACGTTTTTGACCATCACCCTGCCCCTGTCGATGCCCGGGATTATCGCTGGCTCCATGCTGGTGTTCATTCCAGCCATTGGGGAATTCGTCATTCCCTCGCTGCTCGGCGGTCCATCGACGCTGATGATCGGGCGGGTGCTGTGGGACGAGTTTTTTGCCAATACCAACTGGCCGCGCGCTTCGGCCGTGGCCGTCGCCATGCTGATCGCCGTGGTCATTCCCATCATGCTGCTGCAGCGCGCGCAGGACGCGGTGCAGGACAAGGAAAGGGCCAAGTAGATGCGGCGCGGCTGGTTCCTTCCGATTGCGGCGACCTTGGGGTTCGCCTTCCTTTATGCCCCCATCCTGTCGCTGGTGGTGTTCTCGTTCAACGAGAGCCGGCTAGTCACCGTGTGGTCGGGCTTCTCGACCAAATGGTATGGCGAGCTGTTGGCCGACCCGCAGATGCTGGGTGCCGCCTGGCTCAGTATCCAGGTAGCTTTTGCGGCCGCCAGCATCGCGCTGGTGCTGGGGACGCTATGCGCCGTGGCGCTGGTGCGGTTTCGCCATTTCCGCGGTCGCACAATTCTGGCGGGTACAGCCTCGGCGCCGCTGGTGATGCCCGACGTGATCACCGGACTCGCGCTGCTGTTGCTGTTCGTTGCCATGGAGGCGACGCTGGGCTGGCCGGCGGGACGTGGCCTTCTCACCATCATCATCGCGCATTCGACGTTCTGCACGGCCTATGTCGTCGTCGTGGTGCAGTCGCGATTGTCCGATCTCGACCTCAGCCTCGAGGAAGCGGCGATGGATCTCGGGGCGACGCCAGTGCGGGTGTTCTTCGATATTACCCTGCCCATCATCGCGCCGGCGCTGGTTTCGGGGTGGCTGCTGGCCTTCACCCTGTCGCTCGACGATCTGGTGATCGCCAGTTTCGTGTCGGGTCCCGGCTCGTCGACACTGCCCATGGTGATCTTCTCCAAGGTCAAACTGGGCGTGTCGCCCGATGTCAACGCGCTGGCGACCATCATCATCGGCATCGTCGCGCTGGGGGTATTCGCGGCGACGCTGCTGCAGCTCCGGGCGCGCCCGAAAAAGCTGCGGGCATGAGAAATTTTCGTCGCAAGAATGCGTGACTGGACAAGTCCAGAAAACCGGAGCAACATCCTCTCATGTTCAACCAAATTGAAGGAGGTGATCCAATGTCTCATGAGAATACGGTACTCGTAGCAGGTCTTGGATGTGTAGTGCTGGCGATGGGGATGCCCGTCTAGCACGCCTCCAACGGCCCAGAGGCCGAGATTACTCAGGAAGGGTCGTCCCGCGGGGCGGCCCTTTTTGCTGCGCTCTTGACGAAGTTGCTCAAGCCATCGATACCGCTGGCAATCTGATCTGGAGTGCCCGATGTCCACGGCCAATTTCGTTCTCACCCTGAGCTGTGCCGACCGTCCGGGCATCGTCGCCGCCGTCACGACCGAGTTGGCGGCACTCAACGCCAATATCGCCGAATCCAACCAGTTCTGGGATCGCGAAACTGGGCGCTTCTTCATGCGGCTGGCGTTCACCGCACCCGAGGACATGTCGCGCGAAACCATCGAGCGGGCGTTGAAATCCCCGATCGAGCGGTTTGGCATGAAGACCAATCTGGATAACCAGGCGCGGCGCAAGCGCATCGTCATCATGGTCTCCAAGTTCGACCACACGCTGCGCCACCTGCTGTATCAGATCCAGGTCGGCTGGCTCGATGCCGACGTCGCGGCGATTATTTCCAACCATGACGCGACGCGCAAACTGGCCGAGGCCGACGGCATTCCGTTCCATCTGATGCCGGTGACTGCCGCGACCAAGGCCGAGCAGGAAGAACAGGTGCTGGCGCTGGTCAAGTCGACCGGGGCGGATCTCGTGGTGCTGGCGCGCTACATGCAGGTGCTGTCAGACAATCTGTCGACCCGGCTGTTCGGGCAGATTATCAACATCCACCATTCGTTCCTGCCGAGCTTCAAGGGCGCCAAGCCTTATCACCAGGCCCATGAGCGCGGCGTCAAGATCATCGGCGCGACGGCCCACTACGTGACGCCGGACCTCGACGAAGGCCCGATCATCGAGCAGGACACCGCGCGCGTCACCCATGCGATGAGCCCCGAGGATTTGGTGGCCGCAGGGCGCGATATCGAAAGCCGCGTGCTGGCCCGGGCAGTTAAGCTGCACCTCGAGAGCCGGGTGATGCTGAACGGCAAGAAGACCGTGGTGTTCGGTTAGGGAGCGCGCGCTATCCCCACCGATAATTACATGCTGATCGGCCTTGGCTTTGCTGCACTATTGGCAGTCTGGCTGGTATTTTCGCTGGTGAAGAAAATCTTCGGCTTGGTGCTCCTAGCAGCGCTGGCCTTGGGTCTTTTCATGCTGTGGAACAACCCGGCCATGCTCAATCAGTTGATCGCGTTTGCATCGGGTTTGCTCGGAACGCGGCAGTAAGCCCAGCGCTGGTTAAACCGGCAAATCCTCGAGCCGCAGACTATCCGCCAGCGTCGTCTGGTCGAGCACGGCGCGGGTGGCGAGTGTCACGCGCTCGAACACATGCCGGATTTCGCAGCTGGCTTCGTCGCGGCAATCTTCGCATTTGCGATAGGCGATCTTGGAGAGGCACGGCAAAGGCGCGATCGGGCCGTCGATCAGCCGCAGTACTTCGCCGAACATGATCTGCTCTGGGGCTTTGAGCAACTCATAGCCGCCAGCGCGGCCACGGCGGCTGGCGACGAAACCGGCGCGTTTGAGCTCGAGCAGGATCTGCTCGAGGAATTTCTTGGGGATCGCCTGCTCCCTCGAAATCTCCCCGATCATCTTGGTTTCGCCACGCCCGGCGCGGGCCAGTGCGACCAGGGCGCGCAGGGCGTATTTGGCTTTTTGCGAGATCACCGCCGTCAGCCCTTGGGCTCGGGCACCACCGGCGGCACGACGCCGGCCGGTCTGTCGTCATCCTCACCATCGTTCAACTGCGGCTCGTTTTCGGTCGCGGGCGGCGGCTCGATTGGGGCTTCTTCCTCGGCTGGTGGCGCGATGCCACCCTCGCTGATTTCGGCGTTTTCCTGCACAGCCAGTTCAAATTCCGCCTCGGCTTCGGCCTCAGGAGCTGGAGCCTCTGCATCGCTGGGCACAACATCAGCGTCAGAGGCGACACTCGCTTCGGCCTGCGAGTCGTCTGGTGAAACGACCGGAGCGACGCTGTCATCGATCGCTGCGGGTGCTTCACCGACTGCCGGCGCCAGCTCGGAGGTTTCGAGCGTTGCGGCGGGCAAATCGTCGATCGCCTTGCCTTCGTGCAAGGCGACGACCGGGGCAGCCGGCGTGGCTTCGACGGCGGCGATGACGACGGGGTCGTCCTCGATCTCTATCAGCTCGGCCGCAGCAATCTGCGGCACGGGTTCGCCGGGCTCGGGCAGATCGCCAACATCGTCCAGGATCGGCGCATCGATAACCGGAACATCGGCAGTGTACGGGGCCAGCACGTCCGCGCCCATGGCCGGCTCCAGCGATGTCATATCTGCGACTACGGGCAGTGCGGTCACCGCGCCTGTCGCAACGGCCCTGTCGAGCAGATTGTCACCCTGGGGCAGCGTCGTCGCCGCCGGAGTGGTCATCGGCTCCGCGGCCCGCTCGCCGCGCAGCCAGGCCAGCATGCCGAGGCCGATTTCGCGTTCACCCATGATGATGGTGTCAGCGCCCAGATTGCGCAGATGGGCTTCTTCGTCCTCGGAATGCGCCCGCGCGATAATGCGGATCGGCGGGCTGAGCTTGCGGCCCAACTCGCAGATCGTGCCGGCTTCAAAGCCGTTGGGAATGGCGATCATCAGGCATTTGGCGGCTTCGATATTGGCCAGGTGCAGCACTTCCGTGCTGGCGGCGTTGCCGACGATGACTTCGATGCCCGCGTCGCGCGCTGCCGTCACGGCGTTGTCAGCGTCCTCGATGACCACCAGAGGAGCATTTGCAGCGTGAAGGCCCGTCCCGATGACCCGGCCGACCCGCCCGAAGCCAACGAGAATGGTGTGACCGGTCTGGCTAGTGGCGGTCGGCGTGTCGTCGGCGCCCTCCAGGATCCCGGTGTCGATCAGCGGCTCGCCCGGGGCATCGGTGGTGATCGGTCCCCTGGCCGCGTCCACAGTATCGACCGGCTCGATCCTGACGCCGTCCTTCTCGAACCGGGCAGCGCGACGCTGCGCCACGCGCGCTTCGATGCGCGGTTTGGCCAGATCGATGCCCCAGAACACGAGGGGGTTGAGCACGATGGAAATCAGCGCGCCCGCCAGAATCAAATCCTGGCCCTGCTGCGGCAGGATGGCGAGCGACACGCCCAGGGTCGCGAGGATGAACGAAAATTCGCCGATCTGCGCCAGCGAGGCGGAAATGGTCAGCGCCGTCGCCACCGGGCGCTTGAACAGCAGCACGATGGCAAAGGCAGCCAGCGACTTGCCGATGACGATGATGAACACCGTGGCGAGCACGGGCAGCGGATTGGTGATGATGATCGAGGGATCGAACAGCATGCCGACCGACACGAAGAACAGCACGGCAAAGGCATCACGCAACGGCAGGGTTTCCTGCGCTGCACGATGGCTGAGTTCGCTCTCGCTCAGGATCATGCCGGCAAAGAAGGCACCCAGCGCCAGCGACACGCCGAACAGCACGGCCGAGCCGAGCGCTACGCCGAGGGCGATCGCCAGCACCGCGAGGCGGAACAGCTCACGCGAGCCGGTGTGCGCGGTGTAGTGGAGCGCCCAGGGGATCAGGCGGCGACCGACGATCAGCATGAAGCCGACGAAGGCGGCGACCTTGACGATGGTCAGTGCCAGCACGCCCCAGATGCCGACCGGCCCGCCGATCATCCGCTCGACGAACGATACGAAGGGGTCGTGAACGACATCCGCGCCAGTGCCGAGGCTCGTGGCGATGGCGGGGATCAGCACGAGGGCGAGCACCATGGCGAGGTCCTCGACAATCAGCCAGCCGACCGCGATCCGGCCCCGCTCGGTTTCGATCAAGCGACGGTCCTGCAAGGCCTTGAGCAGCACGACGGTGGAGGCGACCGACAGGGCCAGGCCAAACAGCAAGCCGGCGCCGACGCCCCAGCCCAGCAGCAATCCCAGGCCCAGGCCAAGCAGGGTCGCGAAGGCGATTTGGGCAATGGCGCCCGGTATGGCCAGCGCCCGCACGCTCATCAAATCCTTGAGCGAAAAATGCAGGCCCACCCCGAACATCAGGAGAATGACGCCCAGTTCCGCCAATTCTGCGCCAAGCGCCTGATCGGCGACGAAGCCCGGGGTATGCGGTCCAACCAGGACGCCCGCCACCAGATACCCCACCAAGGGCGGCATCCGGAAGCGATTGGCGATCATCCCGAAAATAAACGCCAGCACCAGACCCGCGACGATCGTTGAGATCAGGGGGGTAGAGTGGTGCATGATGCCTCCGGCGGGGTCAGGACCTGACGATGATGGGAAATCTCTACGATCAAGATGGGGTATACCCACGCGATCCGCAAGCCGACTAACAGCCGAAAGTGTCAACGATTAGACGGCGTTGGCAGCCCAGCGCAATTTAAGCAGAGCAGCGTTGTGAGGCGGCGGCTGTTTGGGCTGGCAAAACCGGGTATGGGATAGTATCCCTTCCGGCGTGGCGGTCGGGCCAGATCGTGGAGTTGATCGTGCGCTTTTCTGCCGGGTGTGAAATTGGCTACGATGTGGGCGAATCGTCCACTTTGATCTTCAATATCGAAGCGATGCGCGGCGGGCGGCAGACTGTGCTGCACGAGCAATTGGTGATTTCTCCGACGCTGGCTGCCGATGAAAAAACCGCCATCGAGACGGGCAATCGCTATGTGCGGCTGACCGCGCCGAGAGGCATCGTCACCGTCCGCTATAGTGCCGAGGTTGAACTCGACAGCCTGCACAATGTGCCGGCGGTGATCGAGGAAGTGCCGATCGCGACGCTGCCGCTCGACATTCTGCCGTTCCTCAATCCATCGCGCTATTGCCCGTCGGACCAGCTGGCGCGCTTCGCCAACCGGCAGTTCGGCAATATCGCACCAGGGTTCGGACGCGTCGTCGAGATCTGCAACTGGATCAATTCGGAAGTCGATTATCTGTTCGGCACCAGCGACACCACGACCACCGCCGCCGACACCTTTGCGATGCGCGCCGGCGTGTGCCGCGATTTTGCGCATCTCGGCATCACCTTTTGCCGGGCCCTCGGGATTCCCGCCCGCTTTGTCAGCTGCTACGCCTGGCAGTTGAAGCCGCAGGATTTCCACGCCGTATTCGAGGCCTACCTGGGTGATCGCTGGTATCTGTTCGACGCCACCCGCATGGCCGCACTCGACGGCATGGTGCGCATCGGGGTCGGGCGCGACGCTGCCGACACGGCATTCGCCAATATCTATGGCCAGGTCTATCCGCTGCCGATCCGGGTGTGGAGCGAGGCTGTTGACGCCAATGACCAGAACGAATGGACCACCGACGCAGTCAGTATCTCGCGCAGCTAGGGCTTTTCAGCCCATGCTGTCTTGCGGTGAGACGACGCGCTGCACGATTACCTCGACATCCATGCCGAGGTAATCGTCCTTCTTGCCGATGAAGGTGCCGCCGATCGGAATGGCCTGCCGCGGCTCGCGCGCCACCCCGACACGGATCAGATCACGCGTACCGATGATGCCATTGGTCGGATCGAACTCGACCCAGCCGGCGCCCGGCAGATAGACCTGGCACCAGGCGTGGGTGGCGCCGCCGCCGCGGTGGTTGCCGTCCCGCGCGGGTGAATACAGATAGCCGGTGACGAAGCGGGCGGCGAGGCCGAGCGAACGCGCTGCCTCGATCATCAGCAGCGCAAAATCGCGGCAGGTGCCCTGACGGGTCTGCAGGGTGCGCAACGGACGCTGGGTGCCCGGATCGGGCCGGCGCAGATAGCGAAAGCCCTCCTTGATCCCGTGCGTCATATTGGCCAGCAGATGGCCAGTATGGGTCGTGCCCTTGGCGTTGAGAAACCGCCTGGCCCAGACATCCACTTCGCTCTCTTCGGGATATTGCCGGCGCAGATTGGGCGCCAGATCGATGGCGTCGACATCGCCGTAGTCGAACGGAAAAATCTTGGCGCGACTGTCGATTTCGAAGGCCGGCGTCAGCTCGGGCGAATGCTCCAGCACCATGGTGGCGACGATGCGCAATTCCTCGGCGCTGTCGCCGAACTCGGCGATCGCGATGCCATTGCCGAACACGTCGTGAATCCAGCGCATCGACGCAGGCTTGGGCGTGATCGCCAGCGAAAAACTCTCGAGGGTCTGCTCCATGCTGTCGCGCGGACGGACCAGCATGCGATGCTCGCCGAACTGCACCGGCCGGGCATAATTATAGACGGTTTCGTGGCGGACAGAGAGCAGGGTCACGAGACAACCGTGATTTTTTCGGCAGCGCGGGTGATGCCGGTATAGAGCCAGCGGGCGCGTTCTTCGCGGAACACAAAGCTTTCGTCAAACAGATAGACATTGTCCCACTGGCTGCCTTGCGCCTTGTGGACGGTGAGGCAATAGCCAAAGGTGAACTCGTCGAACTGGCGGCGTTCGGGCCAACTCATTGCATCTTCCTCGCCGGCAAAGAAAGCCTTGTGCGTCAGCACTTTGGCTTCGCCCTTGCCCTCATCGGCGCCGAGCAGCAGCGAGTATTTTCCATTGGCACGGCGGGTCACTTCAGTCACGATCCAGATCTGTCCATTGAGCAATTTCTTGCGCGGATTATTGCGCAGGCAAACCATCCGGTCGCCCTCGACAGGCTCGTGAAACGGCAGGCCGCGCAACTCGCGCAGGCGGTCGTTATATTGCAATCGTGTCTTATTGCGGCCCACCAGCACCTGGTCGGCTTCGAGCACCGCGTTGCGATCGACGTTTTCGCGGCCGACGACGATGGACTCGCCATAGGTGCCGCGCTCGAGGAAGCCGCCTTCGCGCACCTGCATGGATAGGTGAATGATCGGATTGTCTGCTGCCTGCCGATGGATTTCGGTCAGCATGATGTCGGGCTCATCGGCAGTGAAATAGCCGGCGCCCTGCACCGGCGGCAGCTGGAACGGATCGCCCAGCACCAGGACCTTGACGCCGAAACTGAGCAAATCCTTGCCCAGTTGTTCGTCGACCATCGAGACCTCGTCGATGACGATCAGATCGGCGTCTGCGGCGGGGCTCTCGTCGTCGAGCACGAAGCGCGGCTCGCCCTCCTTCTCGCTGACCAGGGTATAGATCAGCGAGTGCAGCGTCTGGGCGCCCTTGCAGCCACGCTTGCGCATGACCAGCGCCGCCTTGCCGGTGAAGGCGGCGTATTTGACGCTGCGCACGTCCTGCGCGAGATGCACTGCCAAGGTGGATTTGCCGGTGCCGGCCCAGCCGAACAGGCGGAACACCTGGGGACCGTTCTTGTCCTTGAGCCAGGCCGACACCGCAAGCAGCGCGGCGTCCTGCTGGGGGGACCAGATAGGCATCAGACGATCGACGTCTTGACAGTGCCGACGCCTTCGATAGTGCCTTCGAGCACATCACCCGCGACCACGGCACTGACGCCCGCAGGCGTGCCGGTCATGATCAGATCGCCAGCTTTCAGCGTCACGAACTGGCTGAGATAGGCGATGGCTTCGCTAACGGTCCAGATCTGGTCGCCGAGATCGCCGGTCTGGCGGACTTCGCCATTGACCTTGAGCGAGATGGCGCCGCTGGCTGGATGGCCGATGGCGCTGGCGGGCTCGATAGTGCCGATGGGGGCAGAATGATCGAAGGCCTTGGCCATTTCCCAGGGGCGGCCGGCCTTTTTGGCGACTGCCTGCAGGTCGCGGCGGGTCATGTCGAGACCGACGGCATAGCCGTACACATGCTCGAGGGCACTTTCGACAGCAATGTCCGAGCCGTCCTTGCCGATGGCGACGATCAGCTCGACCTCGTGCTGAAAGTCATTGGTTTGAGGGGGATAAGGGATGGGTGCCCCACCCACCACGACGGCGTCAGCGGGTTTGGCGAAGAAGAACGGCGGATCGCGCTCGTCATTGCCCATCTCGCGGATGTGCTCGGCGTAGTTGCGACCGACGCAGTAAATGCGACGGACGGCGAACAGGCCGCCACGGGCGATGGGGATCGATACGGGGGCATAAGGCTCGAACAGGAAATCAGCCACGCTTGAATTCTTCCACATAGGTTGAGAGCAGGCTCTGGTCTGAAGGACCGAGCCGGTCGTTGGCGGTAAAGGTCTGGTGCCAGTACGGATACAGCAAGGGCGGGCGGCTGACGGCATCGAGCCTGGAGCGTTCCTCGGCGGTGAGCACGAGGTCGGCGGCAGCCAGATTGTCCTTGAACTGGGCTTCGGTGCGACCGCCGATGATGACGGAGGTGACGCCGGGCCGCCCCATCAGCCACGCCAGCGAAACCTGTGCGCCCGAGACATTGCGGCTGTCGGCAATCGCCATGATGACATCGACGATGTCGTAAAGCTTGTTCCAGTCATAGACCGGCGGTTCGCGGAACCCACCGACATGGCGACCGCTCTCGGGGCCACCATCGCGGCGATATTTGCCCGACAGCAAGCCACCGGCGAGCGGCGACCAGACGAGAATGCCGAGGCCCTGATCCTGGCTGATCGGCACGAGCTCATATTCGGCTTCGCGTGAATGCAGCGTGTAGTGGATCTGCTGGGACACGAAGCGCTCGCTGTGGCGCACACCGGCGGCAGCCAGCGCCTTCATGATGTGCCAGCCCGAATAATTGGAACAGCCGATATAGCGGACGTGGCCGTGTTTGACGAGGATATCGAGCGCCTCCATGGTTTCCTCGATGGGCGTCATGCCGTCCCATTCGTGGACCTGGTAGAGGTCGATCACATCGGTCTTGAGGCGTTTTAGGCTGGCCTTGCACTGCGCGATGATGTGGTGGCGCGACAGGCCGACCTCGTTGGGCCCATCGCCCATCTTGAAGCGGACCTTGCTCGCCACCAGCGTCTTGTCGCGGCGGCCGTTCTCGGCCAGCGCGACGCCGATCATCTCCTCGGAAACGCCGGCGTTATAGACATTGGCGGTGTCGAGGAGGTTGATCCCGGCGTCGAGGCACATGTCGATCTGGCGGGTGGCATCGGCCTGGACGGTGTGACCAACCTTCTCCGAGCCGCCGAAGGTCATGGTTCCCATGGTCAGCGTCGACACCTTCAGACCCGAGCGGCCCAGATAGCGATATTCCATCGACCATTCCTCCTTTGTTCTGTTGCGCCTAGCGCTAAAGCCCAATCGGGGGCGGGTCAATGCCAAGCGAGGTGACGGGCCCCACAAACGCTGCTAGAGCCAACCGCCTCACCTTGAAAGCCCCTCCCGTGCAGCCTCGATCCGTCCTTGTCCCGGTGTCCCTGATTGCCTTGGGAATGGTGTTTACCCAGACCGGCGCTTCCTTTGCCAAGGGCCTGTTTCCGGCTGTCGGGGCGGCGGGCGCGACGACGCTGCGACTGGTGCTGGCGGCGATCGTGCTGCAGCTGGTGTTCCAGCCCTGGCGGCAAAAACTCAACGCCCGGCAATGGCGCATGGTGTTGCTCTATGGCAGCGTCATGGGGGCGATGAATCTGTTCTTCTACGCCGCGCTGACCAGCATTCCACTCGGCGTTGCGGTAGCGCTCGAATTTACCGGGCCGCTGGCCGTGGCACTGCTGGGATCGCGCAAGCCGCTGGATTTCTTCTGGATCGCGCTAGCGGTACTGGGACTGGCGGCGCTGCTGCCGCTCGGTCAGTCGTCGGGCGAGATCGGCATTACCGGCGTGCTGCTGGCGCTGGCCGCCGGGGCGTGCTGGGCGGGCTATATCGTCTTTGGCCAGCGCGCCGGCGTGGGCGGCGGACCCCATATCACGGCGCTGGGCGTTACGATCGCCGCGATCATCGCGCTGCCGTTCGGCATTGCCACCGCCGGTACGGCGCTGCTCGATGTGTCGATCCTGCCGCTGGCGCTTGTTGTGGCGCTGATGTCGAGCGCCATTCCCTATGCGCTGGACATGGTGGCGATGCCCCATATCCCCTCCCGCCTGTTCGGCATTCTGATGAGCGGGCAGCCGGCACTCGGGGCGCTGACGGGGTTTGTGATCCTGCACGAGGCGCTTAACCCCTGGCAACTGGCGGGGATTTTCGCGATCATCACCGCGTCGCTGGGGGCCACTGTCACCATCGCGCGCAGCGCGCCGCCGCCAGTCGCCTGATTTAGGGGCTGCAGAGCGGCGCAGATGTGCGCATAATCGCCCCAGCATTCAAACGATGAGGGGGTCGACATGCTGTACGCCGTGCTGTGCTACCACGATGAAAACGTGGTGACGAAATGGACCAAAGAGGAAGACGACGCCTGCATGCTGCGCCTGGCGCAGGTCGAGGAGGGCATGAAGGCCAAGGGCAAGATGGGCCCGATTGCCCGGCTGTTGCCGACCACGGCCGCCAAGACGCTACGCAAGTCGTCGGGTGAGCCGCTGATCATCGATGGGCCGTTTGCCGAGACCAAGGAGCAGTTCCTCGGGTTTTATGTCGCCGATTGCGAGACGATCGACGAGGCCATGGAGTTTGCCAAGGAACTGGCAATCGCCAATCCGGGGCTGGGTGGCTACGAGGTGCGCCCGCTGATGCTGTTCAAGCCCGGGCAGTTCGTGCCGCCCGAAGCCTGATTATTCGCGCTGCTGTCGAAACGGCGCCAGCTGGTTCGTCGCATCGATATCAGGCAAAACAAGGAAGTGTCCGATGAGCGAATTTCGGCCCAGGACGGGCGTGACGCCCTATATCAGCGTCGACGGCGCGCGGCGCGCCATCGATTTTTACGTCAAGGCATTTGGCGGCATCGAGCGCGAGGCGATCCCCAACGAAACCGGCGATCGGCTGATCCATGGCCAGGTCGACATCAACGGCAGCCCGGTGTTCGTCTGCGATTTTTTCCCCGACTATGGCTATCCGCCAGTCGCGCCGCAGGCGTTCAATCTGCATTTGCATGTCGATGACGCACAGATGTGGTGGGACCGGGCCGTTGCGGCGGGTGCCACGATCCAGTCGCCTATCAAGGTGGAGTTCTGGGGCGATATCTATGGCCAGCTGAAGGACCCGTTTGGGGTGACCTGGGCTATCGGGCAACCCAAGACGCCGGAGTAAACGTCACAAATAAATTGGGCGCTGACATGAATGATCAGCGCCCATGAATTTGTCTTTCGACGTGCTGCAATCAGGCGCCGGTGACGCGCCAGATCACGTCGCCGACGTCGTCGGCCATCAGCACGGCATTGTCGGCGGCGAGGGCCACGCCAACCGGGCGGCCGAACGAAAACTTCTCGTCGGGCGACAGGAAACCACCGAGGATTTCGCGTGGCATGCCGACCGGCTTGCCGTTCTCGAAGGCGACGAAGGCCAGCTTATAACCGCTGAGCTTGCTGCGGTTCCACGAGCCGTGCTGGCCGATGGCCATGCCGGCGGGGAAGCCAGGCAGCGTGCCCTCAGGCAACCAGCACAGACCCAGCGAAGCGGTGTGGCCGCCCAGTGCGTAATCTGGCGCCAGGGCCGACGCGACCTTGGCCGCATCCTGCTGGACGCGGTCGTCGACCGTCTTGCCCCAATAGCTGTAGGGCCAGCCATAAAAGCCGCCGTCGCGCACCGAGGTCAAATAATCGGGCGGGGTTTCATCGCCAAGGCCATCGCGCTCGTTGACCACGGTCCACAGCGTTTGTGTCGATGGCTCCCAGGCCATGCCGACCGGATTGCGCAGGCCACCGGCAAAAATGCGCGACTGGCCGGTCGCCAGATCCAGCTCGTGGATGCAGGCGCGATCGATCTCCTCGTCGAAGCCACGATCGCCGATATTGCTGAGCGAGCCGACGGCCACATAAAGCTTGGTGCCGTCCTTGCTGGCGATCAGATTGCGCGTCCAGTGCCCGCCGGGCTTGGTCGACATGATCTTGCGGCCCGGCGCAGTGACTTTGGTGGCCGAGGGATCGTAGGGATAGGCGAGCACGGCATCGCTGGCGCCGACATAGAGCGTGTCGCCGAGCAGCACGATGCCGAACGGCTGGCGCACGTTCTCGATGTAATTGTGGCGCACTTCGGCGACGCCATCGCCATCGCTGTCGCGCAGCAGGACCACCCGGTTGGGGCTGTCGCCAGAGGCTCGGGCGCGCTTCATCGTGCTCGACATGGCGTGATCGAACAGTGTCTTGGGATCGCCCGACTCGCCCATGGATTCGGCGACCAGCACGTCGCCATTGGGCATCACATGCATATGGCGCGGATGGTCGAGCCCCTTGGCAAAGGCGTTGACCTTGAGACCGGCGGCCACGGTGGGCTTGTGATTGCCTTCCCAGCCCTTGGCTGTCGGCATCTTGAGGGTCGGGATCTTGCCCTGCGGCTTGGGCGCGGGAATGGATGGGGTCGTGCCATAGACCGGCGGGCGCGGACCGTCGCCGGAATGGCGGACGGCAACGGCAACCGCGCCGATGGCAGCGACGGCGCGGGCGAACAGCGTAGTGTTGGTCATCTAAGGCATCTCGAATGGTAGAATGGGCTTGCCAAGGCTAATCGCATTGCCGGGGCGCGAACACCAGCTTTTAGCGAATTTGTGTGATTATTTGCCGCGCGGCCTTTATTGCGCGAGCAACCGGTCGCGCGCCTGATTGATCTTAGAGGCGAGATAGCTCGATCCGCCATGGTCGGGATGCACCGCCTTCATCAACTCGCGATGCGCAGCGCGGATTTCGTCTGGCGTGGCCCCGGGTTTAAGACCCAGCACATCGTAAGCCTCGGCAAGGCTATTCTCCGGGGCGCTAGGGCTATCGCCTTTAGGCTGCTCGGCGGTTTCGGCGAGATACTCGCGCCAGCCGGAGCGGTTGGCGTCGAGCCAGGATTCAAGCAGGCTGATGCTGTCGGGATCGCCCTGCACTTCGGCGATCAGTGCACGGGTATCTTGCTCGCCCAGATCGATCAGCTCGGCGCCGGCGAACCGACCGGTGAGGACGCGGCCAGCGACGCTACCGCTGTCGTGATCGAGCTCCATGGCGAAATACCGGCTGCGCACCTTGGAGATGGTGCTGGCAGAGCCGCCGCCCGTGCCCTGAAAGGAAAACGGCCCGAGCCGGCCGGTGCGCAAGACGGAGAAGGCCGCGGCGCCGACGAAGACCGCGATATCGATCCGCCGTGCCAAGACCAGCAACCCGGCGATCAAAACGCCCAGACCACCAACGAGCCAGCGCGTGCCGCCCAGCAGGGTCTGTTTGTCGAAGCGGCGCAGATAATTGTAGCCGGCAAAGCCCGCGAGGATCGCGAGGCCGCCCACGAAGAGATAGATCATCCCCGGCCGATCTGCGCCAGGAGGGCGCGCGCCGGTGCACTGGACTGCAATTTGAGATGATCGCGCCCACCGCTGGCATAGGCCGCCACGGCCTTGAGCAGATCAGCCAGCTCTTGGGGGGCCGACGCATCGAAGCGCGCATAGGCGCCTTTGCTCAACCGTGCGAATTCGCGAAAGCCGGCCTCGACAGTGGCGTCGCGGCCTTCCTGGAACACGAAGATCGGACAGCCGAGCAGGCCGAGCTGGCCAGTTTTTTCAGCCAGCGCATCGACATTTTCCTCGATGGCGTCGCCGACATAGACCACTGCATTGATGCGGCGCTTGGCGTGTTCAGCGCGGGCGTAGGCCAATACCTTGCCGATCTGGGTATGGCCGCCCCGGCAATCGATGCCGCTCATCAGCTTGGCCAGGGCATGGCCGTCGGCCACCCAGCGCGACGCCCGGCATTCGCCCATGCCGCGGAAATACAGCAATTGGACTTGGAGCGCCGTTGCCTTGGGCAGTGCTTGGAACATCTCGGCTTGCAGGCGACACGCCAGATCCCAGGTCGGTTGCCTGCTCATCGTGGCGTCGAGCGCGAACAGCAGACGCCCGTCCTGCGCGGCGCTTGGACGCGCCAGGGCGCCCACCTTGCGCACGAAGGCGGAAATATCGCTGCTGACCTCATTTGGCCCGCTCGGCACTTGTCTGGATGTCGGTCGGAGTTTTTCTGCCATGAGCAAAGATATGAGACACCGGTGCCGCCAAACAAGTGACTACACCAAAGCTTGCGCCAATGACGCTGGCGCGAGCGCATTGCGGGCCTCTTGAACTGCAGGTTTCCGTCCCCATTTTTCGTCTCGAATGGAGATCAATGCAATGACCCTCGACCGCACCGCTGCCCAATACGACATCGAAAAGAAGTCGCTGCTGGCTGCCTACGTGCTGTGGTTTTTTCTCGGCTATATCGGCGCGCACCGGTTTTATCTCGGGCGGCCGCTGAGCGGGTTCATCATGCTGGCGCTGTCGGGTATTACCCTGCTGTTGACCATCGTGTCGTTCGGTGTGCTGGGCTTTTTGTGGTTCGTGGTCGGCCTTTGGTGGCTGATCGATGCTCTGCTGATCCCTGGCATGGCCGCCTATCGCAATGCTGACATTGCCGATCGCGTGTTTGCCGGGCGTCGCTGACGCCGAAACGAGCCGAGTGCTCATGCGTTAGGCTCTGTCATCACGACCATTATTTGAGTGGAACGCGCGGCGGTATTTATCGTTAGCGACCCCGCGATCGTGCAATGTCTCAGCCTGCTGGACCCATCGGTTGCAACCGATGGGAGCAGACCAGACGCATGCAGTCCGAATATCCGTTACAATCCTCCATCGTCGTCATCAGCGATCTGGTCGAACACCAGTCGTGGTTTTCCAGTGAAGCGCTGTTTGCGCCCGCCGTGGATCGGCCCGAGGTTGCGGGCGGCTATCTGGAGCGCCTGCCCCTCGCCGCCGTCCGCGCCGGACTGTGCGGGCGCGCGGAAATCTGGCATCACCACCGCGGTCCCCACCTCGCGACGCAGCACGATGGCGCACTGACGCGACGGGCGTTTCCAATCGCCGACACCATGGCACCATTTCATTCCGACGCGATGATCGACTTCGTGGCGCAACATGGTGCTCCGGCGATCTTGTGCATCTGGGGGCTTGGCGTTTCCGCGGCATTGCTGGAAGCCTGCCGGGACAGCGTCATCATCTACAATTCCATCGACGTGCCCGCGCTCCGCGTGCCCGAGGCCGTCAGCGCGCTTTTCAACATCGTCCTCACGGGAGCCGACTGGCAGAGCGAGGTGGTTGCGGCGCGCCATCCGGGGATCGCCACCGCGATTTTACCGATCGGCCCCGAGTTTGCAGCGCCCGAGACGTTTTTCCCGATCGCGAGCGAAAAGCCCTATGACGTGGTCTACGTGGCGGCGGCGCAACCCTACAAGCGGCACGACATATTGTTCGACGCCTTGGCGCGCTCGCCGCGACCGCTAAAAGCACTCTGCGTCATGGGCTATGGCGAGGATGGCCAGCGGCTGCGCGACGACGCTGCGGCGCGCGGGCTCGACGTGGATTTTGTCGGCCCCCCCGGCGTGTCGCATGACGCGGTCAACCGGCTGATCAACCAGGCCCGGGTGGGCGTGGTGTGCGGCGAAAATGACGGCGCGCCCGCGATATTGACCGAATACATGCTGGCCGGCCTGCCGGTCGTCGCCAATGCTGCCCTCAAATGTGGCCTGCAGTACATCACCGCGCAAACCGGCGTCGTCGCGCCAGCCGAAAGCTTCGAGCAGGGCATACTGGCGACGCTCGATAGGGCGGGCCTGTCGCCGCGTCAGGCCGTGCTGGACCAATGGGCCTGGCCCCACTCGATCGCGAAACTGGCGCGATTGATCGATGGCGTAAACCGCAGCCCCCTGCCCGTACAGATTGCACTACAACAAGGAATGTCCGCATGAACGAGCAGGTATCGGCCCGACGCTTCACGCCTGAACCTCAGATGTCCGACGCGCCAATCATCTGTTTTTCGCATTTGCGCTGGGATTTCGTGCTGCAGCGGCCACAGCATCTGATGAACCGGTTCGGACGGACGCGGCAGATCTATTTCTTCGAGGAATTCATCCCGACCGACCACCACTCGCCCTATCTCGAATTTCATCCCTATGCCGGCACGGAGATCGTATCGGTGCGGCCGCGCCTGCCACATCATTGGGACGAGCAGCGCAGGACTGCAGGACTGGCGCAATTGCTCGACCAGATGCTGCGGCTGCATCGGATCGAGAAGCCAATTCTGTGGTTCTACAGCCCGGTGATGTTCAGTTTTGCCAGTCACGTTGAAGCTTCGGCGGTAATTTATGACTGCATGGATGAGCTGGCCAATTTCCGCTTTGCGCCGCCAGGCCTCAAGGAGATCGAGGCCGAGCTGATCCAGCGCGCCGATCTAGTGCTGACCGGTGGCGTCAGCCTTTACGAAGCGCGCAAGGGCCTGCACGACAACATCCATGCTTTCCCGTCGGGTGTGGAGCTGGAGCACTTTGCCAGCGTTCGAGCCGGTGTGACCCCAGCCGCCGATGTCGCAAACCTGCCCGGCAGGATCTTGGGCTTTTACGGGGTGATCGACGAGCGGATCGATCTGGCACTACTCGACCATGTGGCAAAGACGCGCCCCGACTGGTCGATCGTCATGGTCGGACCGCTCGCCAAGATCGGCCATCACGAGCTGCCGCGCCGGCCGAACCTGCATTTCATCGGACCGCGCAGCTATCAGGATTTGCCGGCTTATCTTGCCGGCTGGGACGTGGCGCTGATGCCCTTTGCGATCAACGAGGCGACGCGCTTCATCAGCCCGACAAAAACACCCGAGTATCTGGCGGCCGGCTTGCCCGTGGTATCGACGCCGATTGCGGATGTGGTGCACACTTATGGCGACACGCCCGGCGTCGAAATTGCCGGTACGCCAGAGGCGTTCATTGCAGCATGCGAGCAGGCCTTGACGCTGGTTCTAGCCGAGTTCCTTCCGGCGGTGGACGAAAAACTCGCGTCCATGTCCTGGGACGCCAGCTTTGCGGCGATTTCCAGGTTGCTCGATGCTGCGATTGCCAGCGAGCCCGTCCGCACGCCAGTAGCGCCGTTCCTGCATCGCCCGAGCAGCAACAAGCCATATGATTATGTCATCGTCGGCGCAGGGTTTGCCGGGAGCGTTCTCGCCGAACGTCTCGCCAGCGACGGCGGCAAGCGCGTGCTGCTGTGCGACCGGCGCAACCATGTGGGCGGCAACGCCTACGATCATCATGACGCCGCAGGCATTCTGGTGCACAAATACGGGCCGCATATTTTTCACACCAATAGCGACGAGATCGTCGACTATCTCTCGCGCTTCACCGCCTGGCGGCCGTATGAGCATCGCGTGCTGGCAGCCGTCGGCGACAAGCGCCTGCCGATGCCGATCAACCGCACGACGCTGAACGGGCTATACGGCCTGAACCTGAGCAATGAAGCCGAAGCCGAGGCGTTTTTGGCCAAGCTGGCCGAGCCCGTGGACCACATCGTCACCTCCAAGGACGTGGTGATCAACCAGGTCGGCGCGGCGCTGTATCGGACCTTCTTCGAGGGCTATACGCGCAAGCAGTGGGGGCTCGATCCGAGCGAGCTCGACAAGAGCGTGACCTCGCGCGTGCCGACCCGCTTCACCACCGACGACCGCTATTTCCTCGATCGCTTCCAGGCCATGCCGCGCGACGGCTATACCGCCATGTTCGAGAACATGCTCGATCACGACAATATCGATCTGGCGCTGGGTGTCGACTACAAGGACATCGCCGCCGAGCACACTGGCACCAGGCTGATCTATACCGGCCCGATCGACGAGTTTTACGATTACCGTTTCGGTCCGCTGCCCTACCGCAGCCTGTCGTTCCAGCACGAAACGCTGGACCAGCGCCGCTTCCAGCCGGTGGCCGTGGTCAACTTCCCGGATGAAGCCACCAAATTCACCCGCATCACTGAATACAAGCATTTGACCGGCCAAGTGCACCCCAAGACCAGCATCAGCTATGAAATCCCCCAGGCCGACGGCGACCCCTACTACCCGATCCCGCGGCCTGAAAATGCGGCGCTGTACAAGCGCTATGCCGCGCTGGCCGATGAGACGCGCAACGTGACCTTCGTCGGTCGATTGGGCACCTATCGCTACTACAACATGGACCAGGTGGTCGGGCAGGCCTTGGCGACCTATCGGCGCATGACAACCACTGCGCTGCAACATGAAGCTAAGGTGATTGCGTGAAACCCCTTATCGTTCTGATCACCGACAGCCGGGACCCATCGGGCCTCGGTACCCACATGCTGGCCCTTGCCCAGGGGCTCACCGAGCGCTTCGAGCCGGTCATCGCCTGTCCCGGCGATGCGGCAGGCCTCGCACTGCTCAAACGCGCGGCGCGCGACGGCTTGCGCATCAAGGCCTTTGACTTAAACGACCTCACAAGCCTAAAAGCCTGGCTCAAGGCGAGTGGCGCCGCATTGCTGCATGTGCACGCGGGTATCGGCTGGGAAGGCCATGCCCTTGTGCGCTGCGGCAAGGCAAGCGGCCTGCCGGTGGTGCGCACCGAGCATCTGCCGTATCTGTTGACCAGCGTGGTGCAGCAGGCGGAATACCGCGCCATGCTGCTGTCGGTCGATGCCCGCATCGCGGTGTCCTTGGCTGTCCAGCAAAGTCACGACGGCAAGGGTGGCGGCAAGCAATCGGTGATCCCGAACGGCATCTGGGCCGGCGCGGGTCAGCACAGCGCGGGCCAGGTGCGCGACGCGCTGGGCTTCAGCGCAACCGACCGGATCATCCTCACCGTAGCGCGGCTCACCGAGCAGAAAGGGCACGCGAGTTTGATCGCCGCGGCGCCCACGATCCTGGCGGCGCATCCCAATGCCAAGTTCGTTTTTGCCGGGGAAGGCCCCGAGCGTGAAGCCTTGGAAGTCAGCATCGCTCAGCATGGGCTAACCGACAGTTTCCGGCTGCTCGGCAATCGCAATGACGTCGAGAATCTGTTGGCGGCGAGCGATCTGTTCGTGCTGCCATCGTATTTCGAGGGCCTGCCGCTGGCCCTGCTCGAGGCCATGGCCGCCGGTGTTCCCGTCGTTGCGACGCGCATTGGCGGCACGGTGGAAGCTATTGGCGCGAGCCATCCCTTCCTCGTACCGGCGGGCGACGCAGCGGCGCTTGGCTCGGCGATCGTCGATGCCTTGAGCGATGCTGGCGCCGCCAGTCATGCCGCCGAGCTCGCCCACGCCCGCTTCGGCAGCAATTTTACCGCTGTCCGCATGGCCGCCCAAACCTCGGCGATTTACGCCGATCTTCTTCCATCCGTGTCCAGGACCAGTTTCGTATGAGCAAAACGCGTATCGGCTTTATCGGCGTCGGCGGTATCGCCCAGCGTCATCTTGGTGTGCTCGAACAGTTCGGCGATGTCGAACTGGCGGGCTTCGCCGACCCCGATTTCGACCGCGCGGTGCAGGCAGCGTCGCGGTTTGGCGCCAAGGCTTTCGACAGTGCCAATGCCCTGCTCGACGACGCCAATCTCGATGCGGTCTATATCTGCATTCCGCCCTTCGCCCACGGCGAGGCGGAACGGGCTGTAATTGCGCGCGGCTGCC
>Ga0247806_10000331_pt1 | contig 31787 bp, 29 predicted proteins | sample UWRJL059202B1_FD_179935 | JGI IMG/M metagenome (GOLD analysis project Ga0247806, IMG submission 179935) | Plant litter microbial communities from Arlington Agricultural Research Station in Wisconsin, United States - UWRJ-L059-202B-1 | ecosystem: Environmental > Terrestrial > Plant litter >... | reverse complement strand
GAAACGGTATCAAGCGGGTCTGCCAGGCATCAAGCGTCAACGCCATCGGCCACGCCTTCAGCCGCGAGCCGCGCTACGATTATTTCCCGCTCGACGAGAACCATCCCAACTATAGCGAGGAGCCGTACAGCCTCTCCAAATGGATTTGCGAAGAACAGGGCAGGGCCTTCGCGCGGCGCTACGAGGACATGTCGATTGCCTCGATGCGCTTTCACCTGGTGGTGCCGGAGCGCGAGATGGCGGTTGCGATGTATGGCACCAATCCTAATTACGCCAAGCACCTCTGGGCCTGGACCCGGCTCGACGCGGCAGCCGAGGCGTGCCTGCTCAGCGTCACGGTGCCGTTCGTTGGGCATGAGGCATTTTACATCGTCTCTCCGACAACGATCTCGGACACCCCGAGCCTCGAACTGGCGGCCATGCACTTCCCCCATGTGCCGATCACCGGCGATCTCAAGGGCCACAACAGTTTCTTCAGCTCGCGCAAAGCCGAGGCGATGTTGGGCTGGCGCCACGATCCGGCCTGAAGCTTCGCTGCAACTGGCAATGGCGAGGGCGGCGCATGGTGCGCCGCCCCACGTGAGTTATTGGTCGAAAAATCCGGCGTCTTCTTCCAGCAGATACTTCTTGGCGCCCTCGGCGTCGATATCGAGCCCAAGGCCCGGCGCTTCGAGCAGATCGACCATGGAATCCTTGACGATCTGCTTGGGCAGGCCGATCACGATGTCCTCCCACCACGGGTCCGAGGCGCTGGGATATTCGAAGGCAATGTAGTTTGCTGGCAGCGTCGCGCAGATGTTGATCAGGGCGCCCAGGCCCAATAGTCCGTTGGCCGTGCCGTGCGGCGCCATCATGATGGAGTGCATATAGGCGTGCTCGGCGACCCATTTGAGCTCGGCAATGCCCCCGATATCGGCGGGATCAGGCCCGATGACGCGCACCGCCTGGGTCTCGATCAGTTCCTTGAAGTTGTGGCGCAGGTAGATCTGCTCGCCGGTGTGGATCGGCGTCGAGGTGGAGGTGGTGAGCTCGCGATAGGCCTGCGGGTTGACCCAGGGCACGTAATCGCCAGTCAGCATGTCCTCGAGCCACATCAGATTGTGTTTTTCCACCGCCCGGGCAAAGCGGATCGCGTCGGGAAGGAACCAGCCGGGGCCGCAATCGAGTGCCAGGGACACCTTGTCGCCCAGCACTTCCTTCATCGCGGTGACGCAATCGAGCATGTGGTTGAAACCGTGCTCGGAGATTTGCCCCTGATCCATCGCGCCGTGATAGCCGGCCTTGGTCTGGCGCGGGCCATAGTGGAAATCGTCGATGCTGTCTTTCATGTTGGAATGAAAGCTGATGCCCTGCTTGACCATGAAGAAGTTCTGCGGCTGCTCCATCATCCATTTGACGTCGGCCGCATAATCCTCGGGCCGATCGCCGGTCCGTTTTTGCCGGATCGAACCGTTATAGACGCGCACCTGATCGCGCACCTTGCCGCCGAGCAGTTTGTAGACCGGCACATTGGCCGCCTTGCCGGCGATGTCCCAGAGGGCGTGTTCGATGGCGCTGACGGCGGCGCCATAGGGCTTGAAGCTGCCACGCTGGCGAATCTTCAGCATGACGCGCTCGACGTCGGTGGGGTCTTCCCCGATCAGCGCATCCTTGAAGTGGAGCACCCAGGGCTTGAGGTAGGACTTGGTGAATTCCACTTCGCCCAGGCCATAGAGCCCTTCGTCGGTGACGATACGCACGATGGGGTGCTTGCCGATGACGGCACAGCGCAGATCGGTGATTTTCATTGGGGCGTGTCCTTTCAGCGAACCGACGAGAAGGCAGTCGGCACCAGCAATTCATTGGAAACATTGGTAAGGATCTGGCCCGCGCTTTCGGAGGCGTCGCGGGCCTTGAGCCAGTCCGGATCGCGGGTGAACGCGGTCCATTTCGCTTCGCGCTCGGCCAGGCTTTCCCAGGCGATGAAATAGGTCAGGCGCTGGTTATTCTGCCCCACGAGGGTGGTGAAAAACCCGGCCTGTCGAATCCCATGCTTGTCCCATAGCGCGAGGGTGTGGTCGGAAAAGCGTTGCAGCAGCGCCGGCAGGCGGCCGGGCAGGCAATCGTAAATTCGCATCTCGTAGATCATGTGGTCAGTCCAAATGTTGCGCGCCGCCTGGGCACGATGGCGGGCTGGTAAGAGGCCGTTTGGAAACTCGCTCTAGCGAGTCAGATGCAGTGATTTTTCGAGCATCGGAGCGCAGCGTACATTTGTACGTGAGCACCGGAAGCGCAGAAAAATCGCTGTAGATGGCCGCTAGAGTAGAGTTTCAAAATGGTCTCTCAGCTCCAGGTGCGGTCCCAGGAGTATTCGTCATCCCAGCGGTCGGTCGGCTGCCAGATGCCGGTGACACCGGGTTGCAGATGGGCGGAGATGACGTCGTCGACGATGTCGTCGATCCCGAGGCCCGGTTTGTCCGGCACGGTGATGAAACCGTTCTGGACCAGCGGCTTGGGCAGGCCGGTGACGATATCGTCCCACCAGTCGACGTCGGCCGAGTGATATTCGAGCGCCATGAAGTTTTCCGTGGCGATTGCGACGTGAGCGGCGGCCATGGCGGCGATCGGGCTTTCAGCCATGTGGATGGCCATGGCGATGCCATGCTCCTGGGCCGCATCGCCGATTTTCTTGGTTTCAAGAATGCCGCCCGAGGTCAAAAGATCGGGGTGGATCACCGAGATGCCGGACTTCAGCAGCGGCTCGAAGCCTTCCTTGAGATAGATGTCCTCGCCGGTGCAGATCGGCACCGTGGTGGCTTGCTGTAACTGCCGGTATTGCTCGGCATATTGCCAGGGGATCACGTCCTCGAGCCACGCCGGCACGTATTTCTCGATGCGCTTGGCGAGGCGAATACCGTTCTGCAGCGAGATATGGCCGACGTGATCGATGGCCAGCGGGATTTCCATGCCGATGACCGAGCGAACCTCGGAGATATATTGCTCGAGCAGATCGAGTCCCTTGTCGGTGAAATGGAGGCCACTGAACGGGTGACGCACATTATGCGTGTCATAGACCGCATTGCGGGCGCGCCGATCGTCGATGGAATTGGTAAGGCCACGGCTCGGATGAGTTTTATAGGCTTCGAGCGTTCCGGCGGGAGATACGACGGCGCCGGGCACGTCGGCGATCTGCATCAGGCCTAAATCCATCTTGAGGAAGGTGAAGCCGCGATCCATGCGCTCCTTGAGCCGCTTGCCGGTTTCGAGGCCACTGGGCTTTTCAGCGTCGGTATCGCAATAGATCCGTACCTTGTCGCGGAACTTGCCGCCCAGCATCTGGTAGATCGGCACGCCATAGGCCTTGCCCGCCAAATCCCACAGCGCGATCTCGATGGCCGAAACGCCGCCGCCTTGCCGTCCATGGCCGCCAAATTGCTTGATGCGCCGAAACAGCCGGTCGATGTCGCAAGGGTTTTCACCCAGCAGCCGGCTCTTGAGCATCAGCGCATAGGTGGCGCTGGCGTTGTCGCGCACTTCCCCCAGGCCCACGATGCCCTGATTGGTGTAAATCTTGATCAGCACCGAATTGAACGGCGCCCCCACGATTTCCGCGACCCGTAAATCGGTGATGCGCAATTCGCTGGGGCGCGACGCCGTACGGATATTGTCTTCGATAAAGTCCAAGGCCATCAATTCCCCTCCTCAGGAAAAACCGAAAATTCAACGCTAGAGCCTTTCACCGCGTCGCTGTCGCGATGGACGGCTCCAGCTTCTTGTTTGGTCGCGCTTTCGAACCACAAAATTGGTGGCCACTTTTGTTGAAAACGCTCTAGAGCTTGCGGGCTCCGCTGTTCCGGGCCAGCCGCATGTGTTCGATGATATGGCGGCCCGACCCCTCCACATGGCCGCCTATTACTGCTGCCGCACGGTCTGGGTCTTGCGCCCGGATGGCCTCGATCAGCGCGTGATGTTCGCGCAGCACGGCAATGCGGCGGCTGAGCGAGGTAGGAAACCGCCGGCTGATGGCGCGCAGCACTTCGCGGTGCCGCCACCACAGGTCAGCCGCGTGCCGGTTGTAATGGCGGTCGTAGATGACCTGGTGAAACTGGGTATCGAGCTGGCCATGCCGCATCGGGTCGGCAAAGTTCAGCGCCTCGATTTCGGCCTGGATGGTTTCGAGCTGAACGATATCGGCTTCGGTCGCGATCGACACGAACCAGCGCGTAAGGGCCGGCTCGATCAGGGCCGCAATCTCGATGATGTCGCGCACGAAGCTTTCGTCGATTGGCCGAACCCGGGCGCCACGATTGGGTTCGAAGATCACGAAATCCTCGCCCCGCAATTGCTGCAGCGCTTCGCGGATCGGGTTGGTCGAAGTCCCGTAGCGTTCGGCGAGGTCGGCCACCTTGAGCCGCTCGTTGGGCCCGAGCTTGCCCGAGATGATGTCTTCCCGGATCAGTTCGTAGACTGATGCCGTGGCTGGCTCGACAGCGGGGCTGACCGGGGGCGCGCTTTCCATGATCTGACTTCTAGGCGCGCAAAATCCACCTGTGAAGAGCTTTCGTACAGCAAGTCACAAAAATAATGTACGATCAAACCTGCATTGACAGACAGGTTTGACTCTGGAAGTGTTCGTGGTGGGAGACACAGGCAAAAGCCTGGCCCCGAGGAGGCGCAGCTTACTGCGAGGAAGCCCAGGATCAGCCGAGGGGGCTGTACGGTCTTCTGCCGAGGAGGATTTTCAATGTCGAATATGGACGGCCGCGCCCTGCGGTCCGAGGCTTCGTCGTGTCGCAAAATCATGGGCGTGAGCGTGGCGCTGGTCACGGTCGCGTCCCTGATGTCCACCACCGTCTATGGCCAGACGGTCGATCTCAGCCAATGGTCACCGGAATACGTAAAGTCGATCGCCGGCACCAAGACGTTCGACACTGCAGCCGACTGTGGCGCCGTGGTGCCCAACGATTACGCCGGCAATGTCAGCTATTGGTACACCGGCCCGTTCGAAGCCGATCCAATCATTTCGCACGAGCAGGACAAGGCGTTCTGGGATGCGTTCCATACCGCCTATCCCAATATCAAGACCGACGTGCAGTCGATCACCTATAACGAGTTGCTCGACAAGTTCCGCACGGCTCTGCTCGGCAACTCGGCGCCGATGGTCATTCGCCTGCAAATCCTGGGCGGCGTGGAATTCGCGGCTAAGGGTTATCTGAACCCCATCACGCCGGAAGACTACGGCTTCACCGCCGCCGATTTCTGGCCGGGCGCGCTCAAATCCGTGACCTACGACAACACGCTGTACGGCCTGCCGACCAATAACGAGACCATGGCCTTCATCTGGAACGCCAAGGTGTTCGCCGATGCTGGGCTCGATCCGGAGAAAGCGCCCGCAACCTGGGATGACGTGGTCGCCTATTCCAAGCAGATCAAGGACAAGCTGGGCATCTCCGGCTATGGCCTCGTGGCCAAGCAGAATGCCGGCAATACTCCGTTCCGCTTCATGCCCCAACTGTGGGCCTACGGCGGGGGTGCGCTCGACGAAACCGCGCCAAACCCCACCTATGCCAAGGTCGAAATCAACAATGAGGGCTCCCGCGCTGCGGTGCAGGCTGCCTATCAGATGTACGCCGTCGACAAATCGGTGCCGATTTCCGCCCTCACCAACACCCAGGCTGAAAACCAGGCGCCGTTTATCGCGGGCCAGCTCGGCATGATGATCGCCCACCCGTCCGAATATGCCAAAATGCTCGATCTTGCCAGCAAGGCAACCGGCTCGGACAAGGAAGTAGCCGACGCCGTGGTCGCCAACATGCGCTATGGCCTGCTGCCAACCGGGCCAGACGGCAAGCGTGCCGTGGTGTTCGGTGGCTCCAACATCCACGTGGTCAAGCCGGAGTTCGTCGATGGCGGCGCGGTGGACGAACAGGCCGTCAAGGCGCTGATCTGCATGTGGGACAGCCCCGAATGGTCGACCAAGCTCAACTGGGCCGGATCCAATCCCGGCAATATCAATGGCTTCCTGACCGATGCTATGAAAGAGCGTCTCGACACCATCAAGTTCCTCGACGTCACCACGTCCATGCTGCCCAGCGGCATTCCGTTCCCGGTGCTGCCGGAGTCGCCTGAAATCATGAACATCATCGTTCCTGACATGCTGCAGAACGCCCTTACCGGCAACATGACTGTGGATCAGGCAACCGACGACGCCGCCCAAAAGATCGAAAGCGTCATCGCCGGTGGTGGCGCGGGCATCTAGCTCGCTCCCAAGCTCAAAGGCTGGCGCGTTTCATCGCGCCGGCCGTCTTTGATCACAAGCCAAAGGTGGTGCCGCCGTGAGCAGCTCACAGGGACAAGCAATTTTCCGGGATGTTCCGGCCACCGTGCGCAAAGAGGCCAATTTCGGCCAGCGCGTCTACAATTCCCGCTTTGACTATCTTTATGTGGCGCCGGCCCTGCTGGTCATGCTGATCGTCATCGCCTATCCGGTCTACTACACGATCGATCTGAGCTTCTTCAAAACCCCAGCCAGCCTGTCGCTGGCCAACAAGACCTTCACCGGCCTCGACAATTACGTGACGGTGCTGACCAGTGCGATCTTCTGGAAGGTCACCTGGCAGACCATCATCTGGACCGTGCTGTCGACGCTGTTTTCATTCCTCATCGGGCTGGGCGCGGCTCTGGCGCTGCACCGGGCCTTCATCGGGCGGGCGCTGCTGCGCGGCCTGCTGCTGATCCCGTGGGTGGTCAGCGCCGTGGCCGCCTCCTATGTCTGGAAGTGGCTGTACCATTCCGATTTCGGCGTCATCGGCGCGCTTCTCAACCAGGTTGGCCTCGCCGATGGGCCGGTCAATCTGATCGATAACACCACCACCTCGCTCTACGCGCTGATCGTCGTCAACGTGTGGAAGGAATTTTCCTTCGCCATGATCATGCTGATGGCGGGCCTGCAGACCGTGCCTGAAAGCCTGCTGCGGGCCGCCCAGGTGGACGGCGCTTCGGCGTGGCAACGGTTCTGGCACGTGACCGTGCCGCAATTGCAGGGCGTCTCGACGGTTACGATCCTGCTGCTGGTGGTGCAGAACTTCAACTCGTTCATCATCCCCTTCATCATGACGGGCGGCGGGCCGGTCGGTTCGACCCAGATCTGGATCACCCACATCTACGAGCTGGCGTTCCTGCGCCAGAACTGGGGCGTCGGCGCAGCTTATGCGGTGCTGCTGTTCCTCATCATGATGGTGCTTGGCTATTTCTATGTTCGCGCCCTGACGCGCGGCGATGACAAGAGGGCTGGCGCATGACCACGATCAGCGAAAGAGCCGTATCACGGCGCAACCGCGTCGACTGGTGGCGCTGGGCGGGGCGGCTGTTCCTCGTCCTGGTGCTTGGCTTCACGGTGATGCCGATGATCTGGATGATCATCACCTCGCTCAAGACCGGCTTTGCCGCCATGCAATATCCACCGCAATGGTGGCCGGCCTCACCGACGCTCGAGAACTATACGCGCCTGCTCGACCCCTCGGGCCGGATCGGGCAGGATTTCCTGCACTATTTCTGGAATTCGCTCTGGGTGTCGACCATCACGACTGTTCTGGCGGTCGTCGTAGCGGTTCCGGCGGCCTATGCCTTCTCGCGTTTTCGTTTTCCGGGCCGCAACTTCCTGTTCTTTGCGGTGCTGCTGCGCAACATGTTCCCCGCCGTCGTGTTCCTCGTGCCGCTGTTCATCCTGATGAAGGCGCTGGGGCTGGTGAACACTCATGGCTCGCTGATCCTCACCTATCTGACCTTCGGGCTGCCGCTGGCGATCTGGCTGCTCAAGGGCTTCTACGACAACATCCCGATCCAGCTCGAACAGGCCGCCCGCATCGATGGTGCGACCCGCTTCCAGGCGTTCATCTTTGTCGTGATGCCGCTGTCGACGCCCGGCATAATAGCGACCTCGATCTACAGCTTCATCGGCGCCTGGAACGAATACATCTACGCCTACACCTTCCTCACCAAGCAATCGCAGATGACGCTCCCCGTGGGTATCCAGCGCTTCTTTTCGGAAAACGCGACTGACTGGCCGGGCCTGATGGCCGCCACTTTCATCATGAGCGTGCCCGTCGTCGTGCTGTTCCTGGTGCTTCAGAAATATTTCGTGCAGGCCCTCACCGAAGGCGCCGTCAAACACTAAAGGAGCTTTCGATGGCTGAGGTTGTTCTGCAGCACGTCATGAAAACGTACGGCAATATTTATGCCGTCAACGATGTCTCGTTCACCGTCAACGATGGCGAATTCGTCGCGCTGGTCGGCCCTTCGGGCTGCGGCAAGACCACGACGCTCAATCTGATCGCGGGGCTGCTGCCGATGTCGGGCGGCGATATTTCCATTGGCGATCGCGTGGTCAACGATCTCGATCCCAAGGATCGCGACATCGCCATGGTGTTTCAGAACTACGCGCTCTATCCCAACAAGACGGTATTCCAGAACCTGGCTTTCCCGCTGAAAATGCGCAAGCTGCCCAAGGACCAGATCGAGCAAAAGGTGCAGAGCGCCGCAAAGCTGCTCGACATCACCCATTTGCTGGAGCGCAAGCCGCGCGAGCTCTCGGGCGGCCAGCAACAGCGCGTGGCGCTGGGCCGGGCACTGGTGCGCGATCCAGCGGTGTTTTTGATGGACGAGCCTCTGTCCAATCTCGATGCCAAATTACGCGTGCAGATGCGCAGCGAAATCAAGCGCTTCCACCACAACCTCAACGCCACCATCGTCTATGTGACGCACGACCAGCTCGAAGCCGTCACCATGGCCAACAAGATGGCGGTGATGAACGGCGGCCTGCTGCTGCAATACGATACGCCCGCCAATGTGTTCGCCAACCCGGTCAACACGTTCGTCGCAAGTTTCGTCGGCAGCCCCGCGATGAGCCTGATCCCGCTCGAAGGACACACCAGCGCCGATGGCGCGTCCTTGCACAGCCCCGAGGGCTGGAGTTTGCCGCTGTCGCTGATGAACGGGCGCAAGGTCGCGGCGTCCACGACCAACCAGATCGTGCTCGGTGCGCGCCATTCGACGCTCAAGCTGCACAAATCCCAGGTGCCCGGCTCGGTGCCCGGCAAGGTCTATACCGTCGAGCCCACCGGCGACGTCACCTTTGCCCAGGTGTTCATCAATGGCGCCGTGGTCAATATCAGCGTCGAACCGAGTGTACTGCTCAGCCCCGACGAAATCGTCTTCATCGAGTTCGATCAGGAGCGCATACATCTGTTCGACGGCGCTACCACCATGGCGCTGCAGGCGGCATAGCCGGTATTTTCGCAAGCAATTTCCACGAGGCCGTCAGGCCTTCACCCATCCATAGAGACAATGCAATGACCCATACGCCAGCCATCACTCGCCCCTCGAAAGACCTCATTGCCGCCGTGCTTGCGGTGGGCGCCGCGTCCGCCTCGAGCACGCTGGCGCATATGGGCATTCGCAACTGCCACATTCAGGGGCCTGTCGCCTGGTCGCCCGGCAAGGCCATCGCGGGCCCCGCGCTGACGCTGCAATTCATGCCCAAGCGCGAGGATCTCTATAGCGAAAGCGAATATGCCGATCCCGAAAAGCAGCTGCACCGCCATGTGCTCTATCACGTCGAAGAGGGCGACATCGTCGTGGTGGATGCGCGCGGCGACATGTCCGCCGGCGTGTTCGGGGACATGATGAGCACCTATTTCAAGGGCCGCGGCGGCGCCGGCATGGTAATCGACGGCTGTCTGCGCGATCAGCCGAACCTCAAAAAGCTCGACATCCCGATCTGGATTCGCGGCTGGACGCCGAACTTCCACACCCAGACCAATTTGATGCCGTTTGCCGTCAACACGCCCATCGCCTGCGGCGGCGTCACCGTGATGCCGGGCGACATCATAATTGCCGACGACGACGGTGCGGTCTGCGTGCCGGCGGCTTTGGCTGAGCAGATGGTCCAGAACGCCTCCAAGCAGCACGACTGGGAAGATTTTTCCCGCATGAAGCTGATGGCCGGCGAACCGCTGCAGCGCTATTATCCGCTGCACGAAGATGCGCGCGGCGAATACGACGAATGGCGCAAACTCAACCCGATTCAGTCGCACAAATCCTGATCCGCACGGCTCCCGCCAGCTCGTCCAAACGCTCCTTCGACAGCGGGCCAAGATGACAGCCGTTGACAACTTAGCGCTATCCGAAGCGCCAAGTTGTTGATGGCGTTCATATTGTTTCTGGTAAAGCGCTATCTTCGGCTCGCACAATAATTGTCGCGGACCGCTTTGCGATTTGCTGCGGACATGCTTGTATGGCACAGCGCGCGACCGGACTGAACGAAGCCGGAGCAGGTCGCAAAGGGAGTTGAGAATGACCATCAAGAATTTGGGCCGCCGTGCGGTCCTCGGCCTGTCGTCCATTGCCTTGGCGGCTGGCCTGCTCGGATCGTCCGTTGCCATGGCGCAGGACGTGACCATTCCGATCATCGTCAAGGACACCACGTCCTTCTATTGGCAGATCGTGCTGGCCGGCGCTCGCCAGGCCGGCAAGGATCTCGGCGTCAACGTACCAGAGCTTGGCGCCCAGGCCGAAACCGACATCAACGGGCAGATTTCGATCCTCGAAAACGCTGTTTCGGGCAATCCTGCCGCCATCGTGATTTCCCCCACCGAGCGCTCGGCCCTGGGTGCCCCGATCACCGAAGCTGCAGCGTCCGTCCCGATCGTCGGCATCGATTCCTCGGCCGATTCCGACGCTTTCTCTTCGTTCCTGACCACCGACAACGTCCAGGGCGGCCGCATCGCTGCCGATGGCCTGGTGGCTGCGATCAAAGCCGCAACCGGCAAGGAAGAAGGCGATGTGGCGCTGATCACCAGCGTTCCCAACGCCGGCTCGCTCGAAGAGCGCCGCCAGGGCTTCATGGAACAGCTGGCGGCCTATCCCGGGATCAAGCTGGTCGCCGACAAATACGCCGACGGCCAGGCCGCGACGGGTCTGAACATCACCACCGACCTGCTCACCGCCAATCCGAACCTGGTCGGTATTTTCGCTTCCAATCTGATCATGGCGCAGGGTGCCGGCCAGGCACTGGCTGAAAACGGCGCTGCCGAAAAGGTCGCGCTGATCGGCTTCGACAGCGACGAAAAGCTCGTCAGCTTCCTCAAGGACGGCACCATCGACGGCCTCGTCGTGCAGGACCCCTTCCGCATGGGCTATGATGGCATCAAGACCGCGCTGGCCGTCTCCAAGGGCGAAACCGTCGAGAAGTTCGTCGACACCGGCGCCAATCTAATCACCACGGCCAATATGGACGAGGCGCGCAGCCAGGAACTGCTCAACCCCAAGGTCAACTAGTCGAACGAAGCGCGCGGCACTTGGCGGTGCCGCGCGCTTCCTAAAGCCTGCACGACGATCCGGCGAAAAGGATTGCGGCACCAAGGTTTCGGGGAGACGGTGCATGAGTGATATGTCCAGCCGCATGTGGGTGCCCGCCGATAGCAAAGGGCCGCCCGTTCATCCCGACGAGGACATCATCCTCGAGCTGCGCGATCTCGAAAAACGCTACGGCCACATCCAGGCGCTGAAGCGCAGCTCGCTCAGTTTCCGGCGCGGCGAGGTGCACGCCATCGTCGGTGAAAACGGGGCCGGCAAATCTACGCTCATCAAACTTCTGACGGGTGTGGTTCGCCGCTCCGGTGGCACCATCGTCTGGAACGGCAAAGAGGTCGAACTCGCCACGCCCAACGAGGCCATCGCGCACGGTATTAACGCCGTGCATCAGGAGGTCGTGCTGTGCCGCCATCTGTCGGTCGCCGGCAATATTTTCCTCGGCGATGAAACCACTAGATTCGGGCTGCTGCAGCGCCGCGACATGACGCGCGCTGCGCAGAAAATTCTCGACGATTTGGGCTTCGATCTGCGCGCGGATGTCGTGCTCGACAGCCTGACGATCGGCCAGCAGCAATTGGTCGCCACGGCGCGCGCCTCGCTACGCGGTACCAAGTTCATCATTTTCGACGAGCCCACCGCCTATCTTACGCGTCAGGAAGCGGCCCAGTTGTTTGCCCTGATCCGCCGCCTCAAGCTCGAGGGCGTCACCATCGTCTATATCAGCCACCGCATGGAGGAAGTCTTCGAGCTGGCCGACCGGGTCTCGGTGCTGCGCGACGGCACCCATGTCGGCACCCGCAATATCGACGAAACCAACGACGCCGAGCTGGTTTCGCTGATGATCAACCGCACGCTCGATCAGATCTACCACAAGGAAACCCTGCCGATCGGCCAACCCCTGCTCGAAACCCGCGGCCTCAGCGGCAAGGGTTTCAGCGACATGTCGCTGACCGTGCGGTCGGGCGAGATCGTCGGGCTGTATGGCCTGATCGGGGCCGGTCGCAGCGAGTTTGCGCTGTCGGTGTTCGGGCGCAATCCGAAAACCAGCGGCGAAATCCTCTGGAAAGAGCAGCCGGTCACCATTCGCAACGAACGCACGGCGATCGATCTCGGCATAGCGCTGGCGCCCGAAAGCCGGCGCGACCAGGGGCTCAATCTCAACCTGCCGATCGGGCTCAATATCAATCTGCCGGTTTACGACCAGCTGATGCGCGGCCCGATCATCGATCGCGGCGAGGAAAAGCGCCGGGCCGACCAGCAGATCGCCGATCTCGCCATCAAGACGCCGTCGCGCCGAACGCTGGCGTCGTCGATGTCGGGCGGCAACCAGCAAAAGATCGTCATCGGCAAATGGCTCAATCATGGCGCTGAGCTGTTCATCTTCGACGAGCCGACCGTCGGCGTCGACGTCGGCACCAAGGCCGAGATTTATCGCCTGTTCGCGCGTCTCTTGAAAAACGGCGCTGGGATCATCCTGATCTCGTCCTATTTGCCCGAGGTCTATGAACTCGCCGACACGCTGCACGTCTTCCGTGACGGCAAGCTCGTGGGCAGCCAGGGCTATCGCGAGAAATCGCACGAAGACATTTTGGCCGAGGCGATCGGCGTTTAGCGCGTGATTTGGAGACGAGTATGACCACCGAAGTAACCCCCACCTCCGTCAAGGCGCGCCGCAATTTCAGCTTTCTGTTCGCACTGACGCTGGTGGGCCTGTTGATCCTGCTGTGCGTCGCGCTCAGCATCGCCACGCCCAATTTCGCCACCGGCAACAACATCTCCAATCTGCTGCGCCAAGGCTCGATGATCGCGATTCTCGCCATCGGCCAGACCTTCGTCATCATCACCGCCGGCATCGATCTGTCGGTGGGCGCCATCGTTGGCTTTTCGACGGTCGTGGTCGCAGGCCTTATTCAGGCCGGCGTGCCGATCTGGCTCGCCATCATCATCACCCTCGTGATGGGCCTGCTGATAGGATTTTTCCACGCCTTCGGCATCGTCAAGATGGGCCTGCCGCCGTTTATCATCACGCTGGCGACGCTAACGTCGCTGCGCGGTATCGGCCTGTTGATGACCAACGGCTCGACCATCAACATCACCAACGAAGCCTTCAACCAGTTCTCGCGCGAGAGCTTCCTCGGTGTGCCCAATCTGTTCTGGATGGTGGTGCTGGTGGCGGTGCCAGCGTTCGTCTTCTTGCACCTAAGCAAATGGGGCCGCTATCTCTACGCTGTCGGCTCCAACCCTGAAGCCGCGCGCCTCTCGGGCGTCAGCGTTCCCAAGATGATCTTCATCGCCTATGGCCTGTCGGCGATGTGCGCGGCCTTCGTCGGCGTCATGCTAGCGGCGCGCCTCGGGGTCGGCAACGCTACCCAGGGCGAAGGCTGGGAGCTTCAGGCGATCGCCTCCTCGGTCATCGGCGGCACCTCGCTGTTCGGCGCCGTCGGCTCGGTGCATGGCCCGCTGATCGGCGCCTTTATTCTCGCAACCATCAGCAACGGCGCCAATCTGCTCAACGTCAATTCGTTCTGGCAGCGCATCATCACCGGCGGCCTGATCATCATCATCGTGTTCTTCGACCAACTCCGCCGCCGCAACCGGTGAGCTGGGAAAGCCAAGCTACGGCATACGATTGAGATAATAGCTCTTGCACACCACGACGATGACGCAGCCGCGGATTTCGATATGGTCATTGTCGGTCTGCGTGATGGTTCCCGCAGCGGTCTGACCGAACAGGCTCAACTGGCCCTTCCACCGGCCAGGTTCGACCAACTCGGCGTGGTCGATCAGCATGGTGTTGAGATAGGGCCGGTTCTCGGCGTTGTCGGCGCCGTTGCCGAGCCAGCTCAGCTTGCCACACAGCTGGCCTTCCGGCCCGCAGGTCGTGACCTCGTAGCGCGAGTCCTTCGAGCTGATCTCCCACAGCCCATCCGGCGCCGCCAGCGCCTGCGCGTTGGCCGCAACGCTACCAATCAACAACAGTCCAACAGTCGCGACAGTCATCGAAAACTTCATCGGAGTCTCCCAAGTCAGCAGGTGCGAACGAGCGCATCCCCCATCTAACGCGACTGACCCCGCCCGGTCTCAATATGTGCTGGAATGGTGGAGCTGAGCGGGATCGAACCGCTGACCTCGTCATTGCGAACGACGCGCTCTCCCAACTGAGCTACAGCCCCATTCCGGAGGTGAAGATAGGGCTGCGATCGACTTTATCGCAAGGGTAAAATTGCCCGCAATATATCACACCAGATGGTGCTCGATCAGGCTCTGCGCGGTGGCGGTTGCCGCTTCCCCGGCGCCGATCAGTGGACGGCCCAGGCGCTGGGCACCCCGTTTGCCGTCAATGCGCTTGGCGGCGCCGAGTTCGTGCATATTGTTCCGCACGTCGGCATCGAACAGCGCTGCGAGCCGCACCAGGAAATTGGGAATTTCGCTTCTGGGAATGCGCCGGTCCGGAAAATTGGGCTGCAGCAACTGGCCCAGTTCCGCCATCGACAGGGTCTGCACCGAGGCAATGCAGCGTTGCCCGCCCGCGTCCGGATTGGTCATGGCGTCGACCTGCAAAGCCGCCACGTCGCGCACATCGACGACCGACATGACGAGCTTGGGCACCGCCGGCAATTTGCCGTCGATCAGCCGGCTGACCAGCATGGACGACGTGCCGGGATCTTCGTCGAGCAAGGGTCCTAATATCGCCGCTGGATTGATGACCGCCAGATCGCCATGCCGCCCCGCCGAGTCCGTCAGGCGCCAGGCTTCACGTTCGGCGAGCGTCTTGGATTTGGGATAAGCCCCTGTGGTGGGGCTATCCGGATTGCTCCAGTCCGCTTCGGTCAAGAGGCGGCTATAGTCGTCGTGGCCGTATTGGATCGCCGCAATCGAGGAGGTCAGAACAATGCGTTCGACATTGGCCCGCAAAGCCGCTTCGATGGCGCGTCGCGTGCCCTCGACTGCCGGGCGGATCAGCTCGTTGGGGTCCTTGGGCGTTTGCAAAACGAAGGGCGATGCCGTGTGCTGCAGATATCGTACGCCCTGCATCGCCGCGTCCCAACCAGCGTCATCGAGCAGGTCGAGCGCCACGAACTCAAGCCCGCTGATATCGGCACCGGCCTTGGCCAGTGTCGCGCGGACCTTGTCGGCCTTGTTGAGGCTGCGCACGCTGCCGACCACCTCATAGCCCGCGGCCAACAGTTGCAGCGCCACATGGCCACCCAGAAACCCGGAAATCCCGGTCAACAACACCCGATCGCCCATGACGCTTCTCCGCTCATCGAGTTTCTCACATGGCGACAAAGGCCCCGCGCGACAAGGTCGGCCCGCGCACAACTTGGCCGCGATGCGTCGTTACGCGTTGCAACGGGCGACCGGCGCGCCCACATATTCTGTTCAAAAAGCAAGGATGATTGAACATGCGCAGTGTCAGCTATAGCCAATTTGGTCCCGCGAGCGAGGTGCTCGGCCTCGTCGATAACCCCGTACCACAGCCCGGTCCGGGCCAGGTTCGCGTCAAGCTGCTGCTGTCGCCGATTCACAATCACGATCTGATGACCATCAAGGGCGTCTATGGCATCAAGCCGGACCTGCCTTCCGTGCCGGGCACCGAGGCCGTGGGTGTCGTCGATGCCCTGGGTGAAGGCGTCAGCCAGTTGCAATTGGGCCAGCGGGTGATGGGCAGCGCCACCGAGGCCTGGGCCGAATACTATCTCGCCGACGCGAGCCGCCTGTTTGCCGTGCCCGATAGCGTCAACGATGAAACCGCCAGCCAGCTGATCTCCATGCCCCTCAGCGCCAAGATGCTCCTGGCCGATATCGAGGTCAAAGCGGGCGACTGGATCATCCAGAACGCCGCCAATGGCGCCGTGGGCAAGCTTCTCAACCAGTTCGCCAATGCAGCGGGCGTGCATGTGGTCAATCTGGTGCGGCGCGATGCCGGCGTGGCCGAGCTTGCGGCCCTGGGGATCGGCAACACGGTCTCTACCGAAAGCGCCGACTGGAAGGATCAGGTCAAGGCCATCACCCAGGGCGCGCCGATCGTGCGGGGCCTTGATTCCATCGGTGGCGATGGTCCCGAAGCGCTGCTCAGCGTCATGGCCGACCAGTCGCAGGTGATTTCATTCGGCAATCTTTCGGGCCAGAAGATCGCACTGTCCTCGGACATGATCCTGTTCAAGCAGGCTGTGCTGCGCGGCTTCTGGGGGGCTCGCCCCAAGTCGAGCCGCGAAGAGATCGTCAAGATGATCGGCGAGCTGATCGCTGACGCCGCCAGCGGCAAGCTGGTGCTGCCGATCGAAGCCGTGTTCGATCTGTCCGACGCCAAGGCTGCGGCCAAGGCCAGCGACGAGCCGGGTCGCAAGGGCAAGATCGCGCTGCGCAGTTAAGCCGGTTTGCGCAAGGCCCGCCGCTCGGTGGCGGGCCTGAGCTTCAGTGACCCGCCTCGTCGAGCTTCCAATAGCCGGCGGATTTGACGTATTCGGGATTGAAGCCCCGCTCCTCGGTCAGATGCGCACGCACCGCCTTGCTCATCTGGCTTTCACCCAGGATATGGGCGTAGGCGGTACCACGCGGCAAATGAGCTTGGCGTATGGCATCGAGGATGAGGCTGCCGTGACCGGCGGACAGCTCATGGCGGTGCAGATAGTGCAGCTCCAGATCTGCCGCTGTCTCGAACACCTGCTCCTCGCCGGCATCGGCAACTTCGATAAACGCCAGCACTTTGGTGCCGGCCGGCAATTCCTCGATGCGCCGGCCCATGGCAGGCAGGGCGGTTTCGTCGCCGGCGAGCAGATACCAGTCGAAATCCTGCGGCACCATGAACGAGCCGCGCGGACCCCCGATTACCAGGGTCTGCCCGATCGCAGACTGGGCGGCCCAGCCCGACGCGGGACCATCGCCATGCAGCACGAAATCGAGTTCCAGCTTGCCCGCCGCGATATCCCAGAAGCGTGGGGTGTAATCGCGCATTTGCGGTTTGTCCTCGGGCGGGAATTCAGCGCCGCGCTCACCGATCGGGGCGACATAAGGCTCGACCCCGGCCGGAAAAATAAACGCCTTGATGTGATCGCAATAGCTCGGCGAAACGAAGCCTTCGAGGTCGCCAACGAGCGTAATCCGCCGCATCCTGGGCGTGATATCGGTCACAGCCGTTACGGCCAGCAGCCGAAGCCTCGTCTCGTGGCGAATGCGTACCGGGGCGCGGGGGTCGAGGATTTCAGACATGCAAATTATTCCTGATCGTTCTGATCAGGATTTAATCCGCTGCCGCACGGATTGCAAGTTACGCCTTGGTAAGCTGCAGATGCGTCACAGGCCCAGCATCTTGTCCTGGGCCTGCCGCAGTGCAAACAGCCGTGTCGATGTATCGGGCTGGCTGTTCGCCGCCGTCAGCAATTCGCCCTTCTTGATCGGTGCGGTGACCTTGCCGCCTTCGAGCAGGCCCACCGGTACGGCCCTGGCAGCCCGGCTGTCGGTGATGGTCATGGTGTAGGAGCGATAGCAGGTCTCCCCGATCGCATCATAGGTTTCGCCAATTGCAAGGTCGCGCTTGGCCACGGCGCAGACTTCGGCGACGGGCTGGGGCAGGGGCACCATGTCGGGCTTGCCATACAGCATGATGCGCGCGCAGGTCAGCGGCACCTCGAGGCTGGTCAAATGATAGGGCCGGAAAAAGCTGTAATACGGCCCGTGCCCGATATGGAGGTCGTCCATGCGCTCGATGATGCGCGGATGCTCGGCCTTGACGATGACGAACACCCCCGGCGCCACGCCCTTGCCGATGGTATAGTCTACGACGCCCATGCCGTTGAGAATGCCGCCATCGGTCTTGGGAATAAGCACCTTGGCCATGTCGTCGCGGTCGGCCTTGGGGCCGTGCATACCCGGAACGTCCGGTTTGAGCCCGGTGGCGTTGGCGATGGCGCACATTTCGACGGCGGTCTTGCTGCCGTCGACGAACTCGACCAGCATGCGCGGGTTCATGTTGCGGCGTGTCGCCTCTTCGCGATATTCGTCGGGAATGGCGTCGTGGCGCAGCGGATTGTTCTTGCCCTTGCCGGCCGCGACGATGGGCAGGCCAAGCGCGGTAACGAACTCGATCAACTCCATGCATGAGCTTGGCTCGTCCCCGGCGCCGACCGAATAGACCACGCCGAGCCGGTCGGCCTGCGCCTTGAGGTAAGGCCCGATGGTCACATCGGCCTCGACGTTCATCATCACCAGGTGCTTGCCGTGCTCCATCGCCACCAGATCGTAATCGGCCGCCACCCCCGGCTTGCCAGTCGCGTCGATGACCACATCGATATTGGGCGTAGTGACGAGCGTTTCGGCGCTGGTGATGGCGATCTTGCCCGCCTCGATGGCGGCGGTGGCGGCGCTGGGGCTGTCGGCCGTGCGCCCCTTGCTGTCGTCGCCATAGGCGATCGTCATGGCGTCGAGCGCTGTCTGGGGGCGTCGGGTGGCGATCGCCGCCATCTCGATACCGGTCATCAGCGACATCTGGGTCACGAGGTCGGTTCCCATTTCCCCCGATCCGATTACGCCGACCCGGATCGGCCGCCCCGTTTCGGCGCGGGCGGCAAGGTCACGGGCAAGTCCGGTCAGGGCGATCGAGGCGGTCATGGGGCAATCCAGCTGGGCTTTGGACAATGGGTTAGCTGCGCGCACCGCGTGCCGCAACAAAGAAGTGTGGCAAGGGATAAGGCAGACGATCGAGATGCGGCTTTAACGCGCTGCTACCCGCCATGGTGCCGTAGCGGCTTCGATTGGGTTGAGCAGCGCTGGTTTGGTGCCCGGTGACGCTTAGTTTACTGCGCCAAGGCACAACCCGGCGCCCTTTTAGCGATCCGCTAACCAGTTTTGACGATGAGTGTTGCTGGGCCAAAGCACCGTGCATCGCAACCGCGGTGCCAGCCCGCTGCTGTGCCCGACACCACGAGGTTTTCAATGCGTCAACTGGCCTGTCTCTCCGCTGTCATTTTATTGGGCTTGCCCCTCGCACAGGCGGCGGGCCAGACGCAGGTGATCGCGCCCGTGGCTGTGCCCGCGCCGATGGTTGTTCCGCTGAGCGCCGATGCCATCAACAGCGCCAATATGGCGGCCAGTTTTGCCGCGCCCGAGCGGCCCTATATCCTGGCGCCCGAAGCGTCGGCTGAAACGGTCGAGCCACCCAAGGTCACCGCCAACCCCGCCATCGTGCGGGCGCAAATCCTGCTCGACCAGTTCGGTGCCTCCCCGGGTGTCATCGACGGCTTCGACGGCGAAAACTTGCGCAAGGCCGTGATCGCCTTCGAGGTCATGGCGGGGCTTCCGATCGATGGCACGTTCGATACCGATATGCTGGCGCGCCTCGAGACCGGCCAGCCGGTCATGGGCCTTTATGTCATTACCGACGCGGACCAGGCCGATATCGTCGCTTCGATCCCGACCGACTATGCGGAAAAGGCCCAGATGGAATTTCTGGGCTACACCAGCGTCGCCGAAAAGCTCGCCGAGCGGTTCCATATGGATATTAATCTGCTGACCACGCTGAACCCGAACGTCAGTTTCGTTGCCGGCGACTCCATCGTCGTCGCCATCACCGGCATGGATCGCACCGGCGTGGTCGCCCGCATCGAGGCCGACAAAAACCTGCGCCAGGTCCGGGCCTATGATGCACAGGGGCTGCTGCTGGCATCCTATCCGGCCACCATCGGCAGCGAGGACAATCCGTCACCAAGCGGCAGCTACGTCGTCGAGGTCGTCGCACCCATGCCCAATTACACCTACAACCCCAAGATCAATTTCCAGCAGGGCGAAAACACCGAGGTGCTGACCATTCCGCCGGGGCCAAATGGACCGGTCGGCAGCATGTGGATTGCGCTGAGCAAACCCACCTACGGCATTCACGGCACGCCCGAGCCGTCGCAGATCGACAAGACGGGCTCACACGGTTGCGTTCGCCTGACCAATTGGGACGCCCAGGAACTCGCCGGCATGGTTGCGCCCGGGGTGACGGTCGACTTTCTCTGAAGCATGCGGCGCACTCGCTTTGGAGCGGGCAATCTGCAAGATAACGCCGGATGCTTGCGGCATGCTGGCAGCAAGGAGTGTGCAATGGCGCGGATTGGTCTGGTCGCCCACGACGACAAGAAGGACGAGCTGTGCGCCTGGGCCGTGCAGCATAAACTCAAGCTGTCCGAGCACGAACTCTGGGGTACCGGCACCACGGGCGGGCGCATCATCGCGGCCACCGGCCTGCCGGTCACCCTGCTCAAGAGCGGCCCGCTGGGCGGCGATCAGCAGCTCGGCGCCATGATCGCCGAAGGCAAGCTCGACATGCTGATCTTCTATATAGATCCGTTGTCCGCCCAGCCGCACGACGTCGACATCAAGGCTTTGACCCGGCTCGCCACCCTCTACGACGTGCCCTTTGCCAACAACAAATCCACAGCCGATGCGGTGCTGGCCTACCTTCGTTCGCCCCGCAACGGTTGACCCTCCGCCCCGCTTATGAACAGATGCCGCAAAATAGCCCGGATCTATAATCGGGTGTGGCAAATTCTTGGGAAACGGGACGGCTTTGGTGTCCTCTGATCTGGTTATCGACGTCCGTAACGTCAGCAAACGCTTTGGCGGGCTTCTGGCCGTCAACAACTGCTCGCTGTCGGTCAAGCGCGGTTCCGTCACCGGGCTGATCGGGCCCAATGGCGCCGGAAAATCCACGCTTTTCAACATGGTAGCCGGCAATATCGTACCCGATAGCGGTGCGGTGATTTTCGATGGCAAGGACGTGACCGGCCTCAAGCCGCACGAACTCTTCCGCACCGGCATGTTGCGAACCTTCCAGATCGCCCATGAATTCTCGCATATGACGGCGCTGGAAAATCTGATGATGGTGCCAGGCGATCAGCCGGGTGAGAGCCTCGGCAATGCCTGGTTCCGCCCCGGCCTGGTGCGCTCGCGGGAATCCGAAGTGCGGCAAAAAGCGCTCGACGTCATCGATTTCCTTAAGCTTGGCCATGTGCGCAACGAGCTTGCCGGCAATCTATCCGGCGGCCAGAAGAAGCTCCTCGAGCTTGGCCGCACCATGATGGTCGATGCCAAGGTCGTGCTGCTCGACGAGGTCGCCGCCGGCGTCAACAAGACCCTGCTCAATGACCTCGCCTCCAATATCGAGCGCATGAACAAGGAACTGGGCTACACCTTCTTCGTCATCGAACACGACATGGACCTGATCGGACGTCTCTGCGACCCCGTCATCGTCATGGCGCAGGGCGAAAAGATCGCCGAAGGCCCGATGGCCGAAATCCGCGCCAATCCACAAATCGTCGAAGCCTATTTCGGCACTCCGGTCGAGGTCGCTTAGATGGCGCTTATTGAACTCAAACACGTCGTCGGCGGCTATGGCGGCGCGCCGATCCTCAACGGCGTCAACATGGCCATCGACGCGAGCGACATCGGCGTCATCGTCGGTCCCAATGGCGCCGGCAAATCCACCACCCTCAAGGCCATTTTTGGCCTGCTCAAGGTGACTGGTGGCACCATCGAATTCGATGGCGAGAGCATCGCCAATTCCCTGCCCGACAAGCTGGTCCCGCGAGGCCTCAGCTTCGTGCCGCAGGAAAAGAACGTCTTCACCTCGATGACCGTCGAGGAAAACCTCGAGATGGGCGCCTTTACCCGGCGCGACGCATTCAAGGACACCATGGAATGGGTCTACCAGATGTTCCCGGTCCTTGCCGAAAAGCGCCGCCAACCCGCCGGTGAATTGTCCGGCGGCCAGCGCCAGATGGTCGCCATGGGCCGCGCGCTGATGAGCAAGCCCAAGCTGTTGATGCTGGACGAGCCCTCCGCCGGCCTGTCGCCGCGCTACGTGATCGAGATTTTCGAGACCATCGTGCGCGTCAACAGGGAAGGCGTCGGCATCCTCATGGTCGAGCAGAACGCCCGCCAGGCGCTGGCTTTTGCCTCCAAGGGCTTCGTCCTCGCCAGCGGACAAAACCGTTTCACCGGCACGGGCGCCGAGCTCATTGCCGATCCCGAAGTCGCTAAAAGTTTCCTCGGGGGCTGAGCCGTGACCGAACTCGTTTTCTTCATCAATCAGGTGGTCATTTCCGGCGCCGTGCTGGGTTGCATTTACGCGCTGGGCGCCGTTGGCATCACGCTGGTGTTCGGCATTTTGCGCTTTGCCCACTTCGCCCATTCCGAACTCATGACCTCGGGCGCCTTCTTTGCTTTCCTGCTGGCAACCCTGTTTGCCAGTTGGGGCATCGTCACCCCCATTCCCACCGGCTTTGTGGTCCTGCCCATCGCCATGGTCATTTCGGCGGTCTTTGCCCTGGGCATCGACAAGGGTTTTTATGCCCCTCTGCGCAAGCGTGGCGCGCGGCCCGTGACCCTGCTGATCGCGTCGATCGGCGTCACCCTGATGATCCAGGGCTTGATCCGCCTGTTCTTCGGCGCCGGCAGCTATTCCTTCTTTGAAACCGAGATCAAGGAAGTCTTCCGCATCGACCTCAGCGCCATCGGCTCCACCCGCCCGCTGGTGATCACCGAGCCGCAATTGCTGATGATTATCGTCACCGTCATTTCGGTGCTGGTGCTGCACTTTTTCCTGACCCGCTCGCGGCTGGGCAAGGCCATGCGCGCCATGGCCGACAATCCGGATCTGGCGCAGGTCTCGGGCATCAACACCACGCTCGTGGTCCGCGTCACCTGGGTCGTCGCTGGAGCGCTCGCCTGCATGGCCGGCACCATGCTGGCGCTTGACGTGACGCTGAAGCCCGATCTGGCGTTCAACATCATCATCCCGATTTTTGCCGCCGCCATCGTCGGTGGCCTCGGCCAGGCCTATGGGGCCATCGCGGGAGGCCTACTGATCGGCTTTGCCGAATCCCTTGCCGTGTTCAACTGGACCATGGTGCTGCGCCCGCTCAACGCCATCCTGCCCGAAACCATGCAATTGCCCGCGACGCTGTCGTTCGTGCCGACCGAATACAAGCTTACCGTCGCCTTCGTCATTCTGGTCGTCGTGCTGCTGGTCAAGCCTACGGGGATCTTCAAGGGAGCCTCGTCATGATCCAGCGTTCCCTGACACTGTTCGCCGGTCTGTTCGTGCTGATTCTGGTCATCGGCTGGGCCATGGGTCTGCCCTTTACCTCCTCGCGCCTCGTCGAGGCCGCCGCCTATGCCCTGATCGCGCTGGGTCTCAACATCCAGTGGGGCTATGGCGGACTGTTCAATTTCGGCATCATGGGCTTCCTGATGGTCGGCGGTTTTGCCGTTACCTTCATCTCGTTCCCGGTCAACGCCGCCTTCTGGGGCTCCGACGGCCCGATGATGCTGGGCAAGGCGCTGATCGCCTTCGCCGCCGCGGCTATCCTCGTCATCGCTGCCCGCCAAAGCCATCGCATCGGCGTGCGCGGCCGCTGGAAAACCGCACTGACGGTGCTGGCCTGGTTCGTCGGCTATTGCCTCTATCGCAGCCAGCTTGACCCGGCGGCGGCCTATATCGAAACCACCGGCGGCGGCTTCGTGGGCGGCCTTGGCGCCCACCCCCTGCTCGGCTGGCTGTTCGGCGGCGTACTGGCAGCCGGCGTCGCCTACATCGTGGGCAAGGTGGCGCTTGGCCTGCGCACCGATTATCTCGCTATCGCCACTATCGGCATTTCCGAGATCATCCGCGCGCTCATCAAGAACATGGACTGGCTGACCCGCGGCACGCTGACCGTCTCGCCGATCCCGTGGCCGACGCCCCTGCCGCAGGATTACCAGGCCACCGGCTCGGATCAGTTTTCCTCGCTGATGCTGGCGCGCGGCGGTTTCCTCGTGCTTGCCATTGCCGTCCTCGCCATCGCGATTTTCCTGATCTCCCGCGCTTATTCGGGGCCTTGGGGTCGCATGATGCGCGCCATTCGCGACAACCACATCGCGTCGGCCTCGATGGGCAAGAACGTGACCGCGCGCCAGCTCGAAATCTTCGTCTTCGGCTCGGTGCTGATGGGCATTGGCGGCGCCATGCTGGTCAGCTTCACCCAGATTTTCGATCCCTCCAGCTACCAGCCGATCAACCACACCTTCCTGATCTGGGTGATGATCATCGTCGGTGGCGCCGGCAACAATTGGGGCGCGGTGTTCGGCGCGGTCCTGATCTGGTTGGTCTGGGTGGTGAGCGAGCCACTGGCCAAGGTGATCTTCGAGTTCGTCAGCTATTGGTCAACCAATGTTGGCTGGGGCGCCATTCCGGAAATCGAAAGCCGCTCGGCCCAGATGCGCGTCTTTGTCCTCGGTTTGGTAATCACTATTGCCCTCAGATATGCGCCCAAGGGGCTGATCCCCGAAGTGGTGCGGCGCGACGTCTGAAATGATCCATATTGCATATTGTCCAAATTTGGACTATGTCTCCTAGACAGGAGAGCAAAATGGTCCATTCGGGGTTTGCCGAAATGCCGACGGCGCACTTTGCGCCTGCCCAGCCGCTGCAGCAGGATCGTCTGGCGCCCGCCAATCGGCGCCGTCTCAGCGCTCCGGCGCTGCGCACCTTCGCCGCAATCGCCGATCTGTGGTCCCTCAGCGAGGAGCAGCGCCGCCTGATCCTGGGTTATCCCTCCCGCTCGACCTATCACAACTGGATGCGCCTGGCTCGCGAGCAGGGCGAGGTCACCCTCGATGTCGACGTGCTGACGCGCCTCTCGGCCGTCCTCGGCATCCATCAGGCACTGGGCGTCCTCCACAGCGACACCCCCCAGGCCATAGCCTGGCTCACCCTGCCCCATGATGCGCCCTTGTTCGGCGGCCAGCCGCCGCTGGCGCTGCTCACCGCCGGAAGCCTCGACGGCCTGATGCTCGTGCGCCGCTTCCTCGATGCGGCGCGCGGCGGGCTCTACATGGCCCCGAATGGCGTCGACGCCATCGTGCCGCCAGCAACCGACGCGGACATCATATGGCGCTGACGCCGGCCTATATTCCGGCGCCGCAACCGAGCCATCGGCTGATCCCCTCGCAATTCCCGCCGATTGGCCTGTTCGACACCGTGGCCCGCGCCGCCGATCTCGAACCTGTCATGGATCTGGTGGGCTGGACCAATGACCGGTTGGTCGCGACGCGGCTCGCCCGCCTGCCACAGACCGAGTGGATATTCGGTCGCCCCAACGCCTCCATCGTCATGGCCGCGTTCCTGCACGCATCCCCGCTCGGCGCCCGGTTTTCCGGCCCGGACCTCGGCGCTTGGTATGCGGCAGCGCACCTCAACACAGCCATCGCCGAAGTCGCCCATCACCTGCGCCGCGAAGCCTATGCCCGCCGGCAAATCTCCGCCAGCCGCCGCTTCCGCGCCTATCGCGCCGCGCTCACCGGCAGCTATCGCGATATTCGTGGCATAACCGAAGGCGGGCTACACGCCCCCGACAGCTACGCCACCAGCCAGATATTCGGCGAACAATTGCGCGCTGCAGGCGAAGCCGGCATCGTCTACGACAGCCTGCGCCACCGTGGCGGCGTGGCTATCTGTGCCTACCGCCCCAGCCAAATCATCGATGTGGTGCAAGCCGAGCATCTCGATATCGCCGTGCGAACCGATGCGCCCACCATTGAAGTCATCACCCTGCCGGCATGAAAAAAGCCCGGGATCGCTCCCGGGCTTTTCTAAGACGAAGCGCTAATCCAGCTTACTGGATCTGGCCCTTTTCGACGAACTTGCCGCCTTCGACAGCCAGCTCGACGATGATGCCGTCTACGTCGCCTGCTGCGTCGAAGTCGAGCGCGCCGCCGGCACCTTCATAGTCGATGTCGGTGCCGGCCTTGATCAGCTCGACAGCCTTGGTCCATTCGCCGGGCAGGATCTTTTCGCCAGGAGCCGAGGCGACGTCGCGCAGTGCGGTCGACAGGCCATCACGCGAAGCCGAACCGTTCTTTTCGATGGCGAGGGCCAGCAGGAACGCGGCGTCATAAGCCTGTGGTGCGTAGGTTGCGCTGGCTTCGATGCCGGCCGTGGTGGCCAGATCGGTGTAGGTCGTGGTCGCATCGCCAGCCGGTGCGCCGGCGCGGGTAGCGATCATGCCTTCGACCGCAGCGGTGTCGATGCCGGTCAGCAAATCGTCGCCAACCATGCCGTCGCCGCCGACGTAGGTGGTGAAATTGCCCGATTCCACAGCCTGACGCAGGATCGTGTTACCCGAGGCATTGGCATAGGCGAGGATTACGAGGTTCTGCGATGCGGTAAGATTGCCCAGCTCGGCGCGATAATCAGCCTTGCCTTCTTCGTGCGCCACATTGGCAGCGATCGTGCCGCCGCCTGCAGTATAGGCAGCGCTCAGTGCGTCGGCAAAGCCCTTGCCGTAGTCGTTGTTCACATAGGTGACGGCAATGTCCATCACGCCCTTGGCGATCAGCAGCTCGGCCAGCTTGACGCCCTGGAGAGCGTCCGATGGGGTGGTACGATAGACGAGGTCATTATCTTCGAGCGTGGTCAAAGCGGGAGCCGAGGAGGCTGGCGAGATGAACACGACATTGCCCGACAGGCCCGAGCCGTTGAAGGCGCCGATGGTTTCGCCGGTGCAAAGAGCGCCCACGACGGCGGTCACGTTGTCGGTGTTGATGACGCGGTCGGCGGCGGCAGCTGCAGCCGTCGCATCGCAGGCGCCGTCAGCCGAAACCAGCTTGAACTCACCGCCCAGAATGCCGCCCTGCTCGTTGACCTGCTTGACGACCAGTTCAGCGCCCGCAAAAATTGGTGGGGTCAGGGATTCGATGGGGCCGGTGAAGCCGCCGATGAAGCCGATGGTGGCCCCGGTGTCCTGCGCCATGGCGGGTGCAGCGGCAAGCAGGCTCGATGCGGCTACGGCCAGGGTCAGGGTTTTTTTGAAATTCAGCATTATCGTCCCTCTGATGCATCGGCGGCAGGTGGCGGCTCTTGCGTGAGCCAATCTTTCCAACGCGCCGACTTGATAAAGGGGCGCGATGTGCGCCCCGATGGCGGGACTGTTGCACATTTAAATAAGGGGAGTCACCTTGTATTGCGGTACAATTACGTATGGCGAGACTGTTGCTTAACGGTCCGGCATTTTGCATAGACAGGGGATGGTTTGGAGGTTCGGCGATGAAGGCACGGGCAGTGCGCGCAGGCATCGTCGGACTGCTTCTGGCGCTGGGGAGTTGGCCCGCGGGCGCCCAGCCTGTAGCGCCCGCTGAATTTGCACCGGCCACCCCGGCGTCCGCCGCCATCTGTGGCGACGTCCCCCTCAACATTGCCCGAATGAGCTGGCCCTCTGCCGAGCTCCTGGCAGAAATCCATGCGCGCGTGCTGCGTCAGCAGTTCGGCTGCACCGTCAATATTACACCCGGCGATCTGGCCGCCACGGCCTCGTCCATGGGCTCGACCGGCCAGCCGGCGATCGCCCCCGAAATGTGGATCACCCGCATTGCCGAGGTGTGGAATGCCGGCGTCGAGGCTCGGCAGATGCGGCAGGTGGCCCCCAGCTTTGCCGATCCCCAGCTCGAAGGCTGGTTCATCCCCGGCTATGTGGCTTTGGCGGTGCCGGAGCTGACTGCGGCCAGCGGGCTCGCCACAGCGCTTCCGATCATGCGGTCCGGCGTCAAGGTGCGGTTCATTTCCTGCCCGCCCGACTGGGCCTGTTCGGTGATCAATCGCAATCTCATCGCGGCTTATGGTCTTGAGGGCGGTTTTGAAATTGTCGAACCGGCCAATCGCTTTGAAATGGACACGCTGATTGCCGAAGCGGTCAATCTGCAGGAGCCCGTGGTGTTCTACTACTGGCGGCCCAACGCCATCCTGGCGCAGTTCGATTTTCGGGCGCTCGACATGGGCGCCTACGATCCCGAAGCCGCGAAGTGCCTCGCCCAGTTGTCGTGCCCATCGCCAAGGCCCTCGGCATTTGTAACCGAGCCGGTGGTCATCGCCCTTAGCGAGTGGGTGTTCACCGATATTCCCGATATTGCGGCCTATTTCCAGCGTGCCAGCATGCCGCTGACCGCCATGGACCAGATGCTTGCGCAATTGAACGAGCCTGGTGCGACGCTGGAGAGCGTGGCCGACCGGTTCATCTCCGATCATGCCGACATCTGGGGGCCGTGGGTCGGCATGCAGTAAGACAATGCTATATTAGCTTGCCAAAGCCGCTTAACTGCGCTCGCGACAAGCAAAATTGATATTTCGCTCTGTATTTACCGGGCATTCAGTTATGAACGGCGATAGCTGCGCCGAGCAGTATGGACTTGAGCGATTATATGCGCCGCGATCCCAACTACACCGCGATCCTGCAGGGTTATCGCCGCATCGCTATAGCTGTCGCTATTTTGGTGACGATTGTTGTCGTTGCCCGCTTGCTGGCATTTCTGAAACTGCTCACGCCTTCGGTCGCGGCGGTCTTGCCGGCTGGGGCCTTGTTGACCGGTATTATTCTGGTCGGCCTGATTTTCTATGGCCATCAATGGCTATCGCGCCGGCTGATCCTGATTGCGCGCGAGGCCGCCGAGACCGCGGCGCGCCTTAATCGCGATGCGCTGACCGGCCTTTATAACCGCGCCTATTTTCTGGCGGCGCTTGAGCAAAATGTGTTTGGTGGTGCAAGCCGGTCGGTCGGCTATCTGCATCTCGATATGGATAACCTCAAGTCGCTCAACGATAACTCCGGTCACCATGCCGGAGATGCGGCATTGGTCCATCTGGCGCGGATCATCCAGACTGTGGTTCCCGGCGCCATCGTTGGCCGGCTGGGTGGGGACGAATTTGGCATTCTCATTCCTGGCCATGACAGCAAGGCGGACCTGACCAGTCTGGGCGAGGACTTGCTCAGCCAGCTCGAAGCCCCCGTTTCGATCGCAGGACGCCTGGTGCGCCTGTCAGCCTCGATCGGCATTGCCCTTGCGCCGCAGGATACCACCGACGCCGCCGATCTGCTCTACAAGGCCGATCTGGCCCTCTACAAAGCCAAGCGAGCCGGGCGCCGCATGGTGGTGGCCTTCGTGCCCGACATGCTGGGCGACGAGCGGCAGCGCCGCTTCATCGAGCGCGAACTGCGCGCCGCCTTGCTGCTCAACGAACTCGAGGTCCACTACCAGCCCATTTTCGATTCCGACATGACGATACGGTACTACGAGGCTCTGGTGCGCTGGCGCCATCGGGTCCGGGGCATGATCTCGCCCGCCGATTTTGTGCCGATTGCCGAAGAAAGCGATCTGATCGAAAAACTGGGCACCTGGGTGCTGCGGCGGGTCTGTGCCGACCAGACCGCGATAGGCGGTCATCCGGTGGCGATCAATGTTTCCCCCGCGCAATTGCGCGACCCAGGTTTCGCGTCGCGTCTGGTGGCGACTTTGGCCGAAGCGGGGGTCGATCCGCATCAGATTATCGTCGAAATCACCGAGACAGTGCCGCTCAAGGCGGGCAAGGTCGAACTCGCCAATCTGGCCGATCTGCGGATCACGGGCGTGCGCATCGCCATCGACGATTTTGGCGCCGGCCATGCGAGCCTGCAATATCTGCGCAGCGTGGCGTTCGACATCATCAAGATCGACCGCAGTTATGTCAGCAATCTCGAAGCCAATTCGCTGGATTACACGATCGTTGCCGCGGTCTGCGATATCGCCCGGCATTTGCACGTCGATGTGGTTGGCGAGGGCATCGAAACCGAGGGCCAGCTCAGCCTGTTGCGGGCGGCCGGGTGTACCCGGTTCCAGGGCTTTTTGCTCGGTCGGCCCACGCGGCTCGCCGTATTGCTTACGCCCATGGTCGCACTCGACCCGGTTGCATGACAGCTTGGCGACGGTCGATAGCCAGCCGCAGTTGCGCATCGCCCAAACCGGCGGATATAAGCAGTGGAAAGCCGGTTTTGGCAGCAGGAGTAGAGCCTTGGATTTGAAGCGGATCAACGATCACGTCAGCGTCTCGGGACAAATTCAGCCTGAAGATGTGGCAGCCCTCAAGGCCGCTGGCTTTGTCGCCATCATCAACAATCGTCCCGAAGGGGAATCACCGGACCAGCCGGCCGGCGCTGAAATCGAAGCCGCAGCCGAAGCCATCGGCCTTGCCTATTACGCTATTCCGCTGGGCCGCGAAGGCGTCTCTGCCGAAATGGTCGAGAAGACCAAGGCCGTGCTCGAGGGGAGCAATGGCCCGGTGTTCTGCTTCTGCCGTTCCGGCACGCGCTCGACGACGCTTTGGGCGCTGAGCCAGGCCGGCGAGCGCGACGCCAGCGAGATCATTTCGCAGGCTGCCGAAGCGGGCTACGACATGAACCATCTCGCCGCTCATCTGAGCCGCAGCTAGCGCCATACTTTGCGGTTGGACGGATAATCGTCCAACCGTTCTTGCCTGACCTGAGCCAGACCCTTGCCGGGTCCCCACCCCTCCTGCTCGGATTTAACATCCATGGCCATCAAGAAGATCCTCGTCGCCAACCGCAGCGAAATCGCCATCCGGGTGTTTCGCGCCGCCAATGAGCTGGGGCTCAAGACCGTGGCGGCCTATGCCGAGGAAGACAAGCTGGCGCTGCACCGGTTCAAGGCCGACGAGGCCTATCTGATCGGGGTCGGCAAAGGGCCTGTCGAAGCCTATCTGCAGATCGACGAATATATCCGCATCGCCCGCATTTCCGGCGCCGATGCGATCCACCCCGGCTATGGCCTGCTCTCGGAATCTCCCGAGTTTGTCGACGCCTGCGGAGATGCCGGGCTGATCTTCATCGGCCCGCGCGCCCAGACCATGCGCGACCTCGGCAACAAGGTCGCCGCCCGCAATATGGCGATCGCCTCGAACGTCCCCGTGGTTCCAGCTACTGACGCACTGCCCGACGATCCCGAGCAGATCAAGCAACTGGCTGCCGGCATTGGCTATCCGCTAATGCTCAAGGCCTCCTGGGGTGGCGGTGGGCGCGGCATGCGCCGCATCATGGATGAAAAATCCCTCTTGTCCGAAGTTTCCGAGGGCAAGCGCGAGGCCAAGGCCGCGTTCGGCAAGGACGAGATGTATCTCGAAAAGCTGGTCGAACGCGCACGCCACGTCGAAGTGCAGTTGATCGGCGACGATCACGGCAATCTGGTTCATTTGTTCGAGCGCGATTGCTCGGTGCAGCGCCGAAACCAGAAGGTCGTCGAACGCGCGCCTGCGCCCTATCTCGATGACGTAGTGCGCAAGGAGCTGACCGATGCCGCCGTTCGGCTCGGCAATGCTGCCAATTATCGCGGCGCCGGCACCGTCGAATTCCTGATGGATGCCGACACCGACAAATTCTACTTCATCGAAGTCAATCCGCGCATCCAGGTGGAGCATACCGTCACCGAGGAAGTGACCGGCATCGACATCGTCAAGGCACAGATCCATCTGCTCGATGGCGCCGTCATCGGCACGCCAGAGTCAGGCGTGCCGCTGCAGGAGGATATCCATCTCAACGGCAACGCCATCCAGTGCCGCGTTACCACCGAAGACCCCGAGCAAAACTTCATCCCCG
>Ga0247806_10000330_pt1 | contig 31872 bp, 29 predicted proteins | sample UWRJL059202B1_FD_179935 | JGI IMG/M metagenome (GOLD analysis project Ga0247806, IMG submission 179935) | Plant litter microbial communities from Arlington Agricultural Research Station in Wisconsin, United States - UWRJ-L059-202B-1 | ecosystem: Environmental > Terrestrial > Plant litter >... | reverse complement strand
AAAGGTCCGGGTTCAGTTTCGCGATGAACTGGCTGCTGTGTGCATTCGAAAACCCGGAATTCACGACCGGAAATTGCCCGCCTGCCGATTGCCCGAGCAGAAAAACATTGTCGTTGCGGTCGATCTCGACAAAAAAGGCCTGGTCATAATTCGGCGTTCCGACATACGAAATACGCTGTAAAACCGTACCGGCAGCATTCAGCTTGCCCACAAAGCCATCCGTTTTGCCATTGTTGTAGCTGCTCTGCCAAGCCCCCGCGGTTCCGGGTAGATTCGTGGAGCTCGTGCCGCCTGCAAACACTATGTTGTAGCTGGAATCGATCTTCACGGAATAACAGGCGTCATTCTTGCTTCCACCGATATACGTCGAAAAAAGCATCGAATTCAGATTACTGCTGAGCTTGAAGATCACGCCATCCTGCATGCCTGCATTCGTATCCTGCAAGGCATTCGCCACCGGAAAATTCGTCGATCGTGTGCACGAAGCCACCAGCACATTGTTCAATGAATCGAGCATGATCTCTCCACGGAACTGGTCGCCGTAATTGGAAGTCAGGGAATCGTAATCCGAAGGATCGCTGTAATTGCCCGATGAAACTTTGTAATTGACACCGTCATTCCGCGAACCGCCAATGTAGGTAGACCCAAGCAGGTTGTGCCCGTTCGCACTGATCTTCGATACATAAATGTCTGTTCCGGTACTTCCGAAGTTGACGCCATTGTTGATGATCGCGAGGAGCGTACCACCTCCATGTGTTGCCTGGAAAGCGTTCTGCACCGGGAAATCGGTACTCGAAGTCACGCCGTAGACGTAAATATTATTTTGCTTGTCGCAGATGAGACTGTGTACCGTTTCCGTTCCCTGCGTATTGCTTCCGCCACCGAGAAAAGTGGTCCAGAGCATCGTCGTTCCATTTGCTGAATAGCGCGAAATGAATACATCCGTCGTCACCGGATCGCCGATATTGGCTACGGTGAAGTTAGAATTAACATCGTAAGCAGCATTGTCCGGTGTCGGATAAGCATTTCCATAGATCGTTCCAGCGGAATAAGCAGTTGCATCGTAGCCGTAAGTAGCTGTCATGCCGAAATTGTCGGTTACCGATCCGCAATAAGTCGCAAACACAAGGATTGGATCGATGACCAGTGGCGCACGCGTATCATACGTACCCATTTTAAAGCGAACGGTTTTACCTGTGATCTCGAAATCGCAAACAACTGGTTTGATCTTCCCATTGATAACCTGGTACGCGTATGGCTTGTTTTCTTTGATGCTGCCGAGCTCTGTGTCGACCCAAAGATTGCCTTCCCTGTCGATGCGCAGCTTCTGATGACCGGCATAATCAAGCTGGATCAGATTGGGATCGACGTTTGGCGCAACGTGGAATTCATATTTCAGCTGTTCCTGCTCCTCGATCAGCTTCAGATCGATGCCAGCGTATAAGTTGTGCAGGGTCGCTTCAGAATAGCCGTGTACATCGCTCGCCCATTTGCTGCGGTCGTTGCCGAGGAAAAAATTGTAATACTCGGCACTTGGCGCTGATTTCGTAATGGATTGAATGGGGCTGGAACCGACAAAATTCAGGTGAAACACCGTTTGCCGGTAGCGGTCCGCCCCACTTTCGCGCATGTTAAAATTGCCGTGGGCTTTCTGATAGGCTGAATAATCCTGCAAATGGAACACGAGCTTTCCCTGTTGCACCCAGAGATTGCCGCCCTGAAAATGGGATTTGAACAACACAGCCGGATCCCATTGTCCTTTGTTCTCAATAAAAGCATGGTGGATCGAATGCGGGTGTTCCACCTCCTGACCAAAAAGCAGCAGCGATTGCAGGAGACAGCAGATTCCTATCAGGTGTTTCATCATCGAAAGATACTAAAATTGATTTACAACGTTTCCACAAAGGGCAGAAAGTCCACCGGGAAGACGATGCCGGGCTACAAATAGTTGTTTGGATGACACGCCTGATGCAACTTTGAAAGGACGCAGTACCGATCGATCCGCCATTCCTGATTTTAATTTAACTTTGCGCCAAAATCAAGGACCATGGCTTTCAAAACGATCGATATAGCAGACCTGACTTTCTTCCGGGACCTATTGGGTGACAGGTGTTTCACTGCGGAGGATATCCGCAGTGAATATGGACACGACGAAACGGAAGACCTGCATTTTATGCCAGATCTTGTGCTGAAACCGGAAAACACAGAAGAAGTTTCGCGCATTTTGGCCCATTGTCACGAACAAAACATCGTTGTGACGCCTTCAGGCGCGCGTACCGGTCTTAGTGGCGGTGCCTTGCCGATCCACGGCGGAATTGCGCTCAGCATGGAACGTTTCAACAGAATTCTGAACATCGACGAACAAAATCACCAGGTGACGACAGAGCCCGGCGTGATTACAGAAGTGCTGCAAAATACAGTCAAAGCCAAAGGGCTTTTTTATCCGCCGGATCCGGCGAGCAAGGGAAGCTGCTTTATCGGTGGAAATGTCTCCGAGAACAGCGGCGGACCCAAAGCTGTGAAATATGGGGTCACGAAAGATTATGTCCTGAACCTCGAAGTTGTTTTGCCGACCGGTGAGATCATCTGGACTGGTGCGAACGTGTTGAAAAATGCAACCGGCTATAACCTCACGCAACTGATCGTTGGCAGCGAAGGAACGCTCGCTGTGCTGACGAAGATCGTCCTGCGCTTGTTGCCACATCCAACACACGATTTACTGATGCTTGTCCCGTTTTTCAACGCCCAGAAAGCCTGCGAAGCCGTCTCTGCGATCTTCCAGGCGGGCATTACGCCGAGCGGTCTCGAATTCATGGAACGCGACGCATTGTTGTGGACTTTGCCCTATGAGCCGGACACGATCATTGCAGTACAGGAAAATCACGCGGCACACCTGCTGATCGAAGTCGACGGGTTTGATCCCGACGTACTGATGCAGGACTGCGAACGCATCATGCAGGTACTCGAAGGATTTGACACAGACGAAATCCTTTTTGCAGAAAGTCAGGCACAGAAAGAGCAGCTTTGGAAATTGCGGCGCAAGGTCGGCGAGGCTGTGAAATCGCATTCGATCTACAAAGAAGAAGATACCGTCGTTCCGAGATTTGCATTGCCCACATTGCTGGCAGTCGTGAAACGCGTCGGCGCAGCTTACGGCTTCAAATCAGTTTGTTACGGCCATGCAGGCGATGGCAACCTGCACGTCAACATCATTAAGGGAGATCTCTCCGACGAATTCTGGAACAACGGGCTTTCGACAGCGATTTCAGAGATCTTCACGGAAGTCATCGCGATGGGCGGAACGATTTCCGGTGAACACGGCATTGGGCTTGTTCAGAAACAATACATGCCATTGGCGTTCAATGCAGTGCAACTACAACTGATGCGCTCGATCAAAGCAGTTTTCGATCCGAAAGGCATTTTGAATCCGGGGAAGATTTTCTAATTTCCGAAAATAAACCGTACATTCAAATCCATTCTAAAATTATCGATATGCATTTGATTCCCGGTCGTCTCCTGATTTTAGCCGCTGCATGCTTCCTGTGCCTGAACGGATCGGCGCAAGCTTACCAGGCTGATGTGCTCGACGCAGGCTTTGAAAGCCAGACAATCGCGCAACCCGATGATTACGAAGGAAAAGTAACCTGCACGCTGATCCGCAAGCGAACCCTAGAGAAACCTGTCAAAGCTGTTCTGTACATCCATGGGTTCAACGATTACTTTTTCCAGCGCGAAATGGCCGAACAGTTTATTGCCCGCGGCTACCAGTTTTACGCGCTCGACCTGCGGAAATACGGCAGGTCCTGGCTACCCAACCAGAAACTGAACAATGTACGCGACCTGCACGAATATACGGCAGACATCGATACGGCACTCGCGCTAATCCGGCAGGAGACGGGCGCGCCGGTTTTACTCGCCGGACATTCCACCGGCGGACTGATTGTCACGCTGTATGCAGCGGAACATCAGCAAAATCCAAAATTCAATGCCATTTTCCTCAATAGTCCGTTTTTCGACATGCACATGCCGTGGCTGATAGAATCACTGGGCGTTCCGCTGGTTTCGGGAATGGGAAAAAAGCATCCGGATAAAATCCTGAAAGGCGGTTTAACACAATGGTATGGCCTGAGCCTGCACAAAGATGCGAAAGGCGAATGGGATTATAAGCTCGCGTGGAAACCACATGCTGTTCCGCCCGTCAATGCCGGTTGGCTCCGCGCGATACACAAGGCCCAGCAAATAATTCAACGCGGTGTGACGATCCGGCAAGCGGTATTGGTCATGCATTCCAACGCATCCATCCGCGCTAAATCCTGGACCGATCGGCTTTTTGAAGCCGATGCCGTATTGAATTACAGGGATATCCACCGTTATGCGAAAAAGATTGAAGGACCTTGTACCATTATATTCATTGATAAAGGCATGCACGACCTCGTGCTCTCCAGGTCTGACGTGAGAACTTCCGTTTATAGCCAGTTGTTTGACTGGCTGCGGAATTTCAATAAAGTCTAAGTAGTTGTTTTACAGTATTAGCGGAAGGCTAAAATTCAGTTATTCAAAAAAGTCAACGTGCCGTTCTTCATTTCGTGGTAAGCGCGACCGAGATAAGCCGCAAGGATACGCATCGCATCGAAAGATTGTTCTGTTTCGGCGCTGATCTCCTTTTTCTGCAGGCGCAGCAGCAATTTCATGTAGAGTGCATGAAATACGATCTCTATGTGGTTTTTGTCCTTCAGGTTCGATTTTTCGCGGAATGAATCGATGTGCTCGAGCGCGGCTTCGTACAATGCTTTGTATTTCGCATCGTTGGCCATGTTCAGCAAGGTGTTGTGCAGGTACGACAATTCGATCATGACCTCCTGGATCAGGTACAAATGACCCGTTTTGACAATTTTCTGAGATTCCATCTGGCGGATCAGTCCTTCATACCAGGCGCGGTATTGCGGCATGAACGAAGCATCCGGCAATTGCGGGCGGACGTATTCTTCCATAATGCGGTCTATATCCAGGTCAAAAGAACGGATCACATCCTCTACCTGGTACATGTAGAGGATGTATTCCGCAATATTTTCGTTGAGTTTCTGTTGTGCTATGAACATTATTTCTTTGGCTTCTGGTCTGCTTTTGCACCACCCATATCTGCTTCGATCTCAGCCTGGTGCTGGTTCAGGTAAGCTGTAAATTCTTTGGTTACATCCATCGATTCACTGATGAAGTTGATCTGGCCGCCTTTGGCCTGGATCAGCAGTACATCGATGTTGTTTTCTTTGCTGTATTTTTTGCCGGCTGCTTCGATCTTTTTACCGATCACTTCAAGCAATTCGCCTGTTTCCTGCTGGATCTTTGTTCCTTCTGATTCCTGGTAAGCATACAGTGCCTGCTCACGGCGCTGGGCCTCCTGCTGAATAGACTGAATCTCAAAATCGGACAATTGCCCTGCTTTCGCCTTCGCGTCGTTGCTTGTCAGGAAATCGCGCAGTGCTTTTTCTTTGCGGCCAAGCTCAGCCTGAAATTTCAACTGCTTTGATTTCACCAAAGAATCCATTTCCGTATAATATTTGAAGGTCTTGGTCAGACTGTCCTGGTTGTAATAAGCAATCTTCAATCCGTCCGTACGCACAACCGGCACATGGGCCTTTGTGTCTTCTTTTTTCTCGGTCTTAGATCCGCAGGCAGTTGCAGCGAAAGTTACAGCGGCACAGAGCGCCAGGGAATTGATTATTTTCATACTGTATTATTTGTTTCTGTTTTTAGATCCCCGGTTCAGTCCGGGCGGTTTGTTCAGGTTATTTTTATTCTTTGATCTCATTTTTGGAAGCAAATGCAGCTTCCCAGTCCTTGCGCATCTCCAGGAAGCGGCCGAGACAATTATCGAGCAGCGCAGGCGTAATCATCGCCTTGACGTCATCAAGTCCCATGACATCGAATTCACCGATCTTAAAGACCTGTTCAAACTGACCCAGCTCTATCTTCAGTATGTATTTACTATTATAATTGAAGACCTGGATCTTATACCTTTCATGCGGAATTTCAGCTACTACCCTCACAATTTTATTTTTGACAAAAATAACAGATAAAACCTATAAAAAACAAAAAACTGCTCCAATAAACGGAACAGTTTTCATTTTATATGCTTGTTGCTTTACTAAATTGCAATGGCGATGTCCTGGTCGTTGTATTCCCTGAACTCAAAAGGAACTTTGACCATGAACGCGTAATCCTGTCCCACTTCGAACATGTCTTCGTCGGACTCCCTGTAAAACCATTCCACTTTCGCGTCGAAACCACGCTCGGTGATCTCGTTCAGTTTATACAGCAGAAATAAAATACGCTTGGAGGAAGAAATGTTGAAGTATTCCAGATCGATCTTCACAAGGGTGAGCGGCTGAGGCGCAGCGACATATTTGTCAAACCACGTCAGTACATTTCCCCAGAAGATTTCAGGCTCGTCCGGAATTGAGCGCCCTTTGATTTCCATAACGCCGGAGTGAGCGTTAAAGCGGATCGCAGGTGTCTGAACGGATGCTTCACATATTAGGTTTTCCATCTTTCTGTTTGGTTTCTATCTGCAAGTTGCGAATAATATTCTGGACAACAGTTAACTTTTATACTAAAAACTTCATTTCATAGATGAATCGCTGTTTTTTACAAATCAAAGTCTGACTGCGTGAAATAAAGCTTTTAGCTATTGAACGGTTGTTTTCAGGTAATAATCCGCAAGCCGCTCAATCGGTTTTGCAAGACAGCAGCCCAATTCCCAACCTTTACGGGACAGTTCTTCCTTTAAAAGAAACTGATTTTCGAAAGCATAGGTTCCAACGAATGCAATGGTGCGTCCGGCATGGTCAGGCAGGTGAATTTCGACGAAATCCCGGATGTTCTGCCTGTGGATTTCGACGAATTCCTCCCGGAAAGGAGCTGCCGTGAGACTTCCCGCCAGCTGTCCGATCCATTTTTTGCCGCCGGGTGCGTACGCCTGCTGCAATACCATCGTTCTGTCGCCGACGTGACCGGACAACCATTCCATGCATGCCGGACTCAATTCATCATACAGGTAAGCGCGCAGCAAAGCCCTGCCGAAAGCATAGCCGCCTCCTTCATCGCCAAGCAGGTAGCCCAATCCGCCACGCATCTCGGACAAGTGCTTTCCGTCATAAAGGGCCAGCACGGAACCGGTTCCGAGGATCGCGACCGTTCCGGGTTCATCCCCGCAGGTCGCGATACAGGCTGCCAACAGGTCCGAATAGATCTCCACCTGTGAAAATCCGCAGGTTTGCAAATGTTGTTGCACCCAGTCGCGGTTGTGCGCAAGCGAAAAACCTGCGCCAAAAAAATGTACTGCTGCTGCGTGATCTATTTCCTGATGGTTCCAGAATGCGTGCATGCGTGCACCGAAATCTTCAGAGAAGTGGATCGGCTGATAGCTTTCCGTCGTAAAATACCGGCGTCCGCCCTGCGGATCCAGGTAACACCAATCTGTAGCCGTTCCGCCACTATCCCCAATCAGTAAAGGTCTTTTCATGGCTGCAAGTTAATCTATTTGCCCTGAAAATGCATGACAAAAATCCATACTTTGCCAGACCTGTTTGCCCATATCGATGTATTTCTTTTCTTTGTTTCTATGTATGACGTCAATGATTTCAGGATTTTAAGCACCTTGGGCTCCGGCCACAGGCGGAAGGTGAATGCCGTTTACCTCGTTGAACATGCAAATCTCCAGGTTCAGGGCGTATTGAAACACCTGCGGAAAACCCAAAAGAACGCACACCTCATTCCCCTGATGCGCCAGGAAGCGGCGTTTTCATTCGATCAGCCTGGTTTGCCGCAAACCATCGCCTGGGAAGAAAATGAAACGGAAATCAGGCTCGTGCGCAGTTATCAGCCGGGAATCCCATTGGATGCTTACTGGAAAACCTTGTCCAACAAGCAGCGATTCCCTTTTGTACTGGATTTATTGTACAAGCTCGTGCCGCTGTTTCAGACTTTAGACAGTCAGCAGATCGTTCATGCAGATATCAAACCGGGAAACATATTGGTAGCGGCGACCAGTACAGGAACAGAGATTCACCTGATCGACTTCGGAATGGCTTTCCAAAAGCAGGGAATTCCGGAACGCAGCACTTTATTTTCGCTGGGGTATGCGGCCCCGGAAATTATTCTGAACCGCCTGCACATCGCCGATCAAAGCTCTGACCTGTTTGCGCTGGGCATTGTAATCTGGCAGCTGTTCAATGGAAAACTACCGCTGACGCATGCGAATCCGGCGGTGATGACGAACCTGCAACTGACCTATCCATTGCCGATGACAAGCGAAATCCCAAAGTCTTTGCGACCTGTACTCGAAAAAATGTGCGCGAAACACCGTTTTATGCTTCCGCCCAACCGCATGGAAATCCAGACGGTAGATCATTGTCTGCAACAAGCGGTGCAGCAGCGTTATCGAAATATGGTGGAATTACAGGCGGCGCTGCTGAATTTGTCGCCACTGCCCAACTGGAAACAGCGTTTAGTAAATATCCTTTTTAAATCCAAGGTTGAAGGAAAAGATCAGCGGTGAGTAGAACTGGTTTCCGATCTCTGTCGCCAGGTTGTTGCTTGGAATCGATGTAATCATATAATCCAGGGAGCAATCGAAATAGATCGTTCCGAAGGTGAAAGAATTTTTCACACCCGCGCCCACGCCAATCGCGAGGTTGAAAACCGAACCGCGGTCGGAAGAGCCCGATGGCAATTTGTACAGCGTTTCGTCATAATCCGCTGTTTTCAGGCGCGCGCGGTTGAAAGCCATCATGATGTGCGTCGCACCGTAAGCCGACCAGCCATAATCGTAGCTGTTGCCGATGTAGTATTTTTTTCCGCCCTCGAGCGTTGTGTAGTTAAAAGTCGAAGAAGCCTCCACCGTCATGAGGTTCGGGAATGTAACATTCGGATCACGCGCTTCGACATTGATCATCTGCCCTTCTATCTTGTTACTGCTGTAAATTCCGAGGCGTCCGTAATAGGAAACCATGTCATCGGTAGGCAATTCCACCCCAACATGCACGCCGTAAAAACTCTTGGGATAGGAAAAACTGCGCAGCATGGAAGGTCCGGCAGAAACACCCACCTGTGCAAAAACGCCCGAAAACAGGAACGAAACCAAGGCGATACTAAATATCTTTTTCATATTTTCAACAATTTGAGTTGCCGGCCTTGCTTATCAAAAACCGGACATTTTTTTGTATATGCAATGTATACTACTTCCCTCCTACAAATTTAACCGTCTTTTTAGATAATCAGACCCATAATTTCCTAATTTGTTACAGTGTACCTGTCAAAATTACGCACAACCGGTGCTCCGCGGATTGCCAGCAATTGGAAAACAGACGTAAGTCCATGTAAAAAGGTCGCAGGCGGGATCTGATTCGGTAAAAATAAATATGCCTTTGAACAGACCAAGTTCATGAAAATCCTGTTTTTTGAAATCTCCTACCGATTTGTCTTTGTGCGCGGTGCAACCATCTATTCTGCCACGTCGTCTGGATAGCAGACTTTTTTCAATCGAACATACATATTTTTAGATTGAAAATTAATACATTTAAGGATGCTTAAAAAACTACTATTCACCCTCGCTATTTCTTTACTGGCCATCCAGTCTGCACATGCCTCCCACATCGTAGGCGGAGAAATCTATTATGACCTGATTGGTGCAGACCTCAATGGGAACCCGCGTTACAAGATCACCTTTCAGTTGTACCGGGACTGCGCCGGCTTTGGTGCCGGCTTCGATGCAACGATTGACTACATGGTCTACAACCAGGACAACACTCCTTTTTCGAATATGGAATTCAGCAGTGCAGCACCGCTGATCAGCGTTCTTCCCCTCATATATGATGATCCCTGTGTGACGCCGCCGGACAATATGTGCATCGAAAGGGCGATTTACGTCGATACGATCGTACTGCCGATATTTTCCGAAGGATATTACATTGCTTACCAACGTTGCTGCTGGTCGAACAGTATCGAAAACATTGTGCTTCCTGAGGACAATGGTATCACGCTGACAACATTTATTCCGGGTACAGATCTCGTCAATGAACCGAATAACAATGCCCGTTTCACCAATTATCCGCCGCTGGTGCTTTGTTCCGGACAAACACTCCATTTTGACCATTCAGGCCTGGATCCCGACGGCGATTCACTGGCTTATGGCCTGATTGCGCCACTTGCCGGCGGAAGCTCCAACGATCCCATTCCTTTGGAGCCACCCGGACCTTACGCGGATGTAACCTGGGAAGTGGGATTTTCAGCCGATGTACCACTCGGCCCGGGATCAGTTATAGATCTCGACTCCGAGACAGGGATCATTGATTTTACGCCGAACCTGATCGGCAATTACGTGGTCGGCATCGAAGTACGTGAATACCGCAACAATGCGATGATCAGCCGGAAAACAAGGACTTTCGGATACCGTGTTGTTACCTGCGAAGTTACGATTCCGATTGCTGTGGAGATCACCAGCGACACCCTCGAAATAGGCGGTGTTACCGTTGCCTTGCTGGAAAACTGCGGATCGCTGGAATTTATCATCACGCGTATGGATGCCGAAGATTCTCTGATTGTCCGCATCGCAACCGGAGGTTCTGCAACCAATGGCGTAGATTACAGCTTCCTGCCGGATACTTTAATCCTGCCTGTGAATGTTTTGAGCGACACGATTTCGATCTCTTCCTTTTACGACAACGTCGATGAAGGCGATGAAGACATTATCATCCACGTGATCCTGCCGAATTTTTGCGAGCAGACCTTTGATACGACATCCGCGAGTATCGTAATCACCGATTACATGCCGATGACACTCACGCACACCGACACACTGAAAGTTTGTTCTGATCTTTCCGAAACAGGCTTTATTTATGTCAACATTGAAAAAGGAAATCCCCCTTACTCGTATGCGTGGGATCCTTCCGACGTGCTTTTCCCCGACAACGACTCTTTGCTGATCCTGCCGGGAACGCTGAATTCCGGGATCAATATGTATGCAGTGACGGTCACAGATGCCTGTTCGAAAGAAATCGTCAGTCCCGTGCTTTATGTCGAAAACAGGTGCCCGCTTATCGTCCCGAATGTCATCACGGCGGACGGCAACAAGCTCAACGACCTGTTCATCATCGAAAACCTGACGGATTATCCGGCTGTTGGCGTAAAGATCTTCAACCGCTGGGGAATGCTCGTTTACGAAACAGAGCAATATAATAACGATTGGTCCGGCAAGGACATGAAAGGCAACGATCTCGAGCCAGGGACCTATTTCTATACCGTTTCTCCAACGAGTCACAAATACACCTACGATGACCAGGAAGAAACGAAATACACGCTGCATGGTTTTGTGCAGATCGTGCGTTAGGTCTGGCAGATTAAAGTTTGGGGAAATGCGCACAAAATTGCGTGCCGTGTGTTACTTTTGTAATTCACAGGATAGATTATGAAGCAATTCGAAATACCGGCATTTTACCGTTCCTCCATCATCAGCCAGGTCAAGAACAAGCGCAAGCTCGAAGATCCACGCAAAAAGGACTTCACGCCTACGCGCCTCGATTTCGGCAGGGTTGAATTTCTGATCGCCCGGCATTTTGGATTTTGCTACGGTGTTGAGAATGCGATCGAAATTTCTTACAAGGCAATCCGCGAAAACCCGGACAAAAAGATCTACCTGCTGAGCCAGATGATTCACAATCCCGGTGTGAATGAAGATTTGCAGAGCCACGGCATCACGTTCATCCAGGACACGAGCGGCCGACAGCTGATTCCCTGGGACGAAGTGAAAGCAAACGATGTTGTCATCATTCCTGCGTTTGGCACAACACTTGAAATCGAGCAACAGCTGCGCGAGATCGGCGTGGATGTACAGGCCTACAATACCACCTGTCCTTTTGTAGAAAAAGTCTGGAACCGCTCAGAAAAGCTTGGTACCGAGTCGCACACGATCATCATCCATGGAAAATACGATCACGAGGAAACCCGTGCGACCTTTTCGCACAGCGCCCGGAATTCGCCGGCCGTGGTTGTGAAAAACATTGCGGAAACACAGTTGCTTTGCGACATGATCCTCGGCAAACGACCTTTGGATGAATTTGAAAGCCTGTTTGCCGGCAAACACACGCCTGGTTTCGACCCTGCAAAAGACCTGCAAAAGATCGGCGTTGTGAACCAAACAACCATGCTCGCGAGCGAAACCCAGGAAATTACTGAAATGCTGCGTGCCGCCATGATCGAAAAATACGGCCCGGAAACTGCGCGCGAACACATTGCCGATACGCGCGACACGCTTTGCTATGCAACCAACGACAATCAATCTGCAACCTACGGGCTGATGGAAAAAGAAGCAGATCTGGCAATCGTCGTTGGTGGCTACAACAGCTCCAACACAACACACCTCGTCGAATTGCTCGAAACGAAGTTCCCGAGCTATTTCATCACTTCCGGAGAAGCGATCGATGCAGATGGAAATATCCGGCACTACGGTATCCATGCAAAAACCGAGCTGCTGACCCCGGATTTTCTACCTACAGGAAAAGATAAAATTACGATTGCGCTGACTTCCGGCGCCTCCTGTCCGGACGCGGTTGTCGATGGCGTGATCCATACGTTGCTTGCTTTGTTAAAAATAGAGACCGATCCTGAAAAGATGATCAATTCCATTTAATTCTCCCCGATCCCGGGAAATATTTTCAAAGATTTTTTACCTTCGTGGACTATCAACCTGGGGTGAAACAATACATGGAAAGGTTTATCAACATTCTTATTATAGACGATAGCCTGACCAATCAAAAGGGCTTGAAAGAAATCCTGAACGGCAGCGGCAACAATGTGCTGATCGCCGGTTCTGTTTACGAGGCCTTGCACATCCTGAAACAGAAGGAAGTCGGTATTTTACTCATCAACATAGACAGCCCGTTTTTCGGCGGACTCGAATTGCTGCAATCTCTGAAGGAAGCGAGCTCGGTGAAGAATGTCTACAAAATCGTCATCACCCAGAATTCGCATTCCGGTGCCAACCTGGTAAAAGGGCTCAACGAAGGCGCGGTGGATTTCATTACGCGTCCTTTCAATCCCAACCTCGTGAAGGCGAAGATAGAGGTATATAAATCACTTTATTTCAAGGACCAGCGCATCGGACAACTGCTGAGCAATATTTTTCCGGAGAAAGTCCTGGAAGACCTGAATAATCAAGGGAAATTCTCCCCGAAACGCATCGAGAACGGCGTTGTGCTCTTTACGGATTTCGTCAACTTTTCCCAGAAAGCTCGGTCGATGAACCCGCTGAAACTGCTGAGGAAGCTCGAATTTTACTTCACGAAATTCGACGAGATCGTCGAGCGCTATAAGCTGGAAAAGATCAAAACGATCGGCGATTCCTACATGGCACTAGCCGGCGTGTCGGAAGATACGCATGAACCGGAAGTCCGCGCCTGCCTGGCGGCGCTGGAAATGCGCGATTTCATGATCAACGAGCGCGAAGTGGCCCACGCATTGCAGCGCGATTTCTGGGAAATCCGGATCGGGATTCACGCGGGGCCGCTTGTAGCGGGCATCATCGGCACGAAAAAATTCAGCTTCGATGTCTGGGGCGATACCGTCAACATCGCGTCGCGCGCCGAGCAATCTTCGGAGCCTGACAGGATACTCGTCACGCAATCCGTTGCGGCGGCCGTCGAACCCTATTTCGATTTGTCGCACCACGGAAAGGTAGAGATCAAAAAACGCGGCGGAGACATCGAAATGTGCTTCCTCGAAAAACTGAAGCCAGAACATTGTCTGTACAACGAGGGCAAGATTGCCAATAAAAAACTGCTGGAGCAATGTGACCTGCCGAGCGTCGATTTCAGGCACATGCAGAAAGACATCCACAACCGCCTGAAGGCGCTGCTGCCGGACGAACTGGTTTACCACGACCTTGCGCACACAGTCAATGTCGAAAGGGCCGCGATTCGCTTTGCGCGCCTTGAAGGATTGTCTGAGTACGACCTGATGCTCCTGCGAACAGCTGTTTATTACCACGATGCAGGATTTCTCGTGACGACTGAAAACAATGAAATGTTCGGCATGAAGCTCGCCGAAAACAACCTGCCGAAGTTTGGCTATGAACCGGAGGAGATTGCGATCATTACAAAGATCATCGCTGCAACCTGCGCAAACGGCCAACCGGAAACGATACTTGAAAAGATCATGTGTGATGCCGACCACGATTATTTCGGGCGCGCAGATTATTACCACGTGGCCAAAAAATTGCGCGTGGAAATGGAAAATTTCGGTCATGTCATGTCCGAGATAGACTGGATTGATTTTCAATTAAACTACCTCGACGGCAAACACACGTATTATACGGAAACGGCGCGCAACTTAAGGCTTGGCGGCAAAACGGCGCGCATCCAGGAACTCCGCAAGGAGAAAGAAATCCTGCTGCTCTCCGATGCCGGACAGGTACAGGAAGAAGTTAATAAGTAGCGGTCAACACATCGAGTACCGCGAGATTTTGATCCAGCGAATATACCGTAGACTTGTTGTATACCGCCGAATCCGCGTAGATACCGTCCGGATGCGCAAAAGCCTTTTCCATCGCGTTCCAGCTCACTGATTCCTTCATTTCTGCATTTACGCTTCCGTAACTTATCGGCGGCGCTGCGATCTCATCGTAACTGATATCTGCATTTACAGTACTCTTATCGTACATTTGAAATTCAACTGCATCAGGTGCTGACTCTGCTTTTTGAACTGCATTGGCATCACTTAAAACGGGTTGATTTTGATCTGCCTCCGCAGGAGGTGCGGCTGAAATACCCGCAGGTTCTTCCATCCTGGCCATCATTTTTTGCTCCTGGAAAGCCCGCTGGTTGTTCCAAACCGGATACAAAGCGATCAGCAAAGCAAATACGGCAGCCAATTGCAAGGCCGGGCGCTGGTACCAGGATTTTTCAGCAGGATATAAGGCGGTCCACAGCGTATTGTACCACAGCACGCCTTTTTTCTGATGGGTCTGATAAAACAGCTCATCGAGCTTCCGCTTTGTTTGCGGCAAAGGTACCTGTTTTGTTGCTGCTTCAGCCATCGCATCGACAGCCGCAAAAACGTCCCTGAGGTGCAGGAATTCTTCTTCCGAAGTGCAAAGATCTGCAATTTCCGCTCTTTCTGCGGCGGTCAGATCGGCATACGATTTGGCCAGTATGTGATTTAATGTTTCCGTTTCCATGGTTTTACCTGTTGCGTACGGGATTATATTCTTTTAAGCTTTCAGCGAGGTATTTGGTTGCGTAGAAAAGGCGCGATTTGATCGTTCCTTCGTTCGCGGACAATACTTCTGCTATTTCTTTGATGGACAGGCCATCGAGGTGTCTCAATTTAAATACTTCGCTGTGTTTGACATCCAGCAATTCCAGGTGCTGCTGAAAAGCCTGTCCGAAGAAGCTGTCCTGTACTTCGTTGAGTACATTCGCCTGCTGGTCGCGGACAGAAAAACTGTCATCGAGTCCACCGATTGTGTCTTTGCGCACTTCCTGCTTTTTGTACTCGTTTTTGCACATATTGCTGGCCACAGAGAAGAACCAGGTTTTGAAGGACCTGCCGGTATCGAACTGTTCGGGTTTTGTAATGATCTTCGCGAAGAGGTCGTGTACAAAGTCTTCAGCCTTTTCCTGGTCGTTCCACAGCATCCTGCGGAAATAGCTGAGCATGATGCGCGCATAGCGGCTGTACAATTCATCGAACGCAGGCTTGTCTCCCTTTACCAGGTAAGTCATCAGCTCCTCGTCCGACATTTTGTTGTGTTTTCCCCTGAGTATGCGCATTCAGTTCTTCTTTTTCAGGGAAATGACCTTCGAATACCTGTTGCTCTGTACTGCAATGCGGTCGATGACCTTGTCGAGCTCGACTACTGTTGCCGTGTTTTTCTGTCCCTCATATACCTCCCGGAGGTAGAGCAGCATCGGCAGGTAATTGGCAGATAACTGCTTTGCCTTTTCGGTAACTGCGTCCTGCGCAAATTGCTTTTTGACAATTTCCTTCCAGAGCTTTTCGTTCTGGCTGAAGGTTGAAGCCGGTTGGGGATCATATTGAAATGTCAGTCCCAACACCTGCAATTTATCTGCAATGGCGGTGAAATAAGGTTTCGGGAAAGTCAGGCTCAGATGGATGTTACTCTTCACATTCAGGCGGCAGAATTCCTTCAGAAAGCTGACATCGACCGTTTTTGAAGCCGGCATCGCCAAGCCTTGTTTCGCCAGCGATTCGCGGTACGCCTGGCTTTGCATGAAATCGAGCGATAAAACGCGGACATCTTTGCGGTAGCCTTCTTTGAGCTGCAGATACAAAGCGCCGTAGGCATCGTCGAAGCCGTGCGTGACCAAAATGCCATTGTCCGGGACACTCGCCAGCAGGTCTTTGTCGTAGGCGATGACTTCCGGTGCAATCCTGCCCGAAGCAGCGAGTTGTGCAAGGTATTCTTTCGCTTTGGAGCCCTGGTTGAGTATCACATGGTAAGCAGCGAGCTGGATCAGCACATCGCTGTTCGTCGGACGCAATTCCTGCGCTTTCTGCAAATGCGGAAAGAGGGAAACATCGTAATTACCGGCAACGTAGGAAAAATAATGGTATTCAAAGGAACCGGAAGCATTCGCAGCATAATAGGCAACCGCCTCATTCATTTCGGATTGTTGCACCGGTGTCGGCGAGCGCTGCGTGGATTGCGTGGAAGCCTTTTTCTTTTGGGTGATAAAGCTCGTGCTGACAGATTGCATGTCTTTTTTCGCAGCAGCCGGCTCCTGTTGCGCCGCTACCTTCTTGTATTTCACATTGTTTTTCTTCGACTTGAGGTCGTAATCCATTTTTTCCGATTCTTCTTCTTCCAGGTGGATCGAATTGGAGTTGGAATTACTGTTCGTAGCCGGAACGTTGCTTTTCTGGGGCAGATTCGTGTTTTCATTCGCCTGTCCCCACAGATGCGGAACCAGGAAACACGTCAGTAAAAACAGAAAATACTTCATTTTGCTTATTTTTCAACCTTGTACAGTCCAAAGATACAAAGGTTCAATGCTTTTTTAAAATGCGCAATTTCTCTTTGGTGCACAGCATCTTTATTTTTTATTGATTATCCGCAGCAAACAGGAATTTGTTCGGGCTCACGAGATTCGTTTTAACAGCATACATCACAATGCCGGCCGTATTTTTAACACCGAGCTTCGCCATGATATTCTTGCGGTGCGTATTGATCGTGTGGTTGCTGAGAAAAAGGGTTTCCGCAATCTGTGCATTCGTCTGTCCTTCGGCAATATAAATAATAATCTCATTCTCGCGTTCAGACAGCATAACCGGCTCACAGCTGAAGGATTCAAAATCTATGTCTTCGACGTCGATACAGGCGCGCTGGATCGTCTCGAGGATCTGTCCGCAGAAAAACTTGTTGCCACGACCGGTTTCCCGGATGGAATTGATGATTTCTGACACTTCGCAATCTTTTTTGACATAGCTCCGCACACCACTGCGCAAAGCATCCACCAAAGTCTGGGCACTTTGTTCGGGTGTGATTGCCACAAAACGGATGTCCGGAAATTTGGATAAAACCTTGGGAATGATGTCGATCGTGAAACCTGGAGACGTGTAGTCGATCAGTACGAGGTTGGAATCAAAGTTCCTGACCAGCTCCAGCAATTCCCCGCTGTCCCTGGCTTCCCCGACGATCTCGATATCGGTTTGAGAATTCAATACAGCACGCATGCCCACACGGATCAATTCATTGCTGTCTGCCAGTATGATTCTCATCTATTTAGAATTAATTTAAACAATGGCAAATATACGAACGAATGCCTAAATAAATCCCCCTGTCTGCGGTTTTTTCCGACATACCGGCATTGGCAAATCGCCTGAAACGGTTCAATGTGCCGCCCGGAAAAATCGAAAAGCACCTGATTCCCGCTGTCAGCGCGGGCTACGGAGCAGCTTTTCGGACCTGCACTTATCCGAAACAAACTCTGAATCAACCGTTTAAAAACCCAAAAAGGGACACAGTTTCCTGCATCCCTTTCTCTATTTCTAAACCGGGAAAACCGTTTAAATTAACGTGTGAACAACATTTCCCTGAATTTCGGCAATGGCCACAATTCGTCTTCTACGAGCAATTCGAGCTTGTCGCAGTGGTAACGGATGTCGTCGAAGTACGATTTCACATGGTCGCAGTAAGCAATTGCTTTTTTCTCGATCGATTCGATCTTATTGGCTTTTTTGCGTTCCTCGAGCATGCTGTCGCACAGGCTTTTCATCGTGTTCATGTGGCCTGAGATCTTTTTGATCAGCTCGAGCTGTGCCTTGGACGCTGCTTTCCCATCTTCGCCGAGGATGGAAATGAGTCCCTGGATGTTCTCAATCAGCTTGTTCTGGTAGTTTACCACCGCAGGAATGATCTGGTTTTGCGTGATATCTCCGATGATGCGGGATTCGATCTGCAGTTTGTGCACATAGTTCTCAAAATCGATTTCCTTGCGGGCTTCGATCTCGCGCGCCGTAAGCACATTCAATTCCTCGAACATTGCAACGATGCGTGGCTCATCCCAGATATCCAGCGAACGCGGCGTATCTTTGAAATTGTTCAAACCTCTTTTTTCTGCTTCTTTGACCCATTCGTCGCCGTACCCGTTTCCTTCGAAGCGGATTTTCTTGGAGTCTTTGATCATTTGCTGCAATTCCTTCAGGATTGCTTCGTCTTTGGAATCTCCTGTTTCGATGCGGGCATCTACGTTTACTTTGAAGATACGCAACTGGCTGGCCATGATCGTATTCAGGACAATCATTGATTTCGAGCAGTTCGCAGAAGAACCTACGGCACGGAACTCGAATTTATTGCCTGTAAAAGCAAACGGAGAAGTCCTGTTGCGGTCTGTATTGTCGAGCATGATCTGTGGGATCTTGCCGATGTTGAGCTTCAATTCGGTTTTGTCTTCCGGTGTCATCTTCCCTGCTTTCACATTTTGCTCGAGCTCGTCGAGGATGCTGCTCAGGTGTGTCCCGATGAAGGCGGAAATGATCGCTGGTGGCGCTTCGTTGGCCCCCAGGCGGTGGTCGTTGCTCGCGGAAGCGATGCAAGCACGCAATAAATCTGCATTGTCGTGGATCGCCTTGATCGTATTCACGAAGAAAGTCAGGAACTGCAGGTTCGATTTCGGGTTTTTCCCCGGAGCGAGCAGGTTGACGTTGGTATTTGTCGACAAAGACCAGTTGTTGTGTTTCCCGGAACCGTTGACACCTGAGAAAGGCTTCTCGTGCAACAGGATGCGGAAGTTGTGCTTGATCGCAATTTTATCCAAAAGGTCCATCAACAGCAGGTTGTGGTCGTTGGCGAGGTTGCACTCTTCGAAGATCGGCGCGCACTCGAACTGGTTTGGCGCTACTTCATTGTGACGTGTCGTTACCGGAATTCCCAGGCGGATGGATTCGAGCTCGAAATCGCGCATGAAAGCTGTCACACGGTCCGGAATGGAGCCGAAATAGTGGTCTTCCAATTGCTGGCCTTTCGCCGGAGCATGTCCAAACAAAGCCCTTCCGGTCATCATGATGTCCGGACGCGCATTGTACAATGCTTTATCGATCAGGAAGTATTCCTGTTCCCAGCCCAGTGTCGCGATGACTTTCGTTACGTTTTTATCAAAGTACTGGCAAACCTCAACTGCTGCCTGATCTACTGCGTGCAAGGCTTTGATCAAAGGCATTTTGAAATCCAGCGATTCACCTGTATATGAAATGAAGATCGTCGGAATGCAGAGTGTCTTCCCAATCACGAAAGCTGGTGAAGATGGATCCCAGGCCGTATAGCCCCTCGCTTCAAATGTGTTGCGGATTCCACCGTTCGGGAAAGAAGAAGCATCCGGCTCCTGCTGAACGAGCAAATCTCCGTCAAAACGCTCGATGGCGCGGCCTGGTCCTACCGGTTTGAAGAATGCATCGTGCTTTTCAGCCGTTGCACCTGTCAAAGGCTGGAACCAGTGTGTATAATGGGTCGCACCTTTCGTGAGTGCCCAGTCTTTCATCGCAGAAGCTACCTGGTCTGCAATCCTCCTGTCGAGGCGTGCGCCTGTCTGGATGGCCTCCATCATCATTTTGTAGGCTTCGTCCGGTAAGAATTCACGCATTACATCTGCATGAAATACATTTTCGCCGAAAATTTCAGAGATTTTCCCATCGTACTCGATCACATTCGGAGTGCGGTGCAGAACATCCTGGTACGCTTGCTGTCTAATTGTTGCCATGAAAAACTATTTTTTGGGCAAAATTAGACAAATTAAGGGGGTCAAACAAAAAAATCATGTAAAATTTTATCAACACCCCCATTTTGAAAAGGGGTGCTAACCAAATTTTACATGATTATTCATCAAAACCCTGTTTAAAGAGTTTATTTATCTGATTATGAATTCAGCTTACCGGGGTCTGCAGGCGGCTCAGGCAAAGCCTTGACTTCTTTCGCATTTTCGGACTTCCCTTGCGGGTCCATCATTTCCATCAGTTTCAGTCCGAGCAGTCCATCTATCGCTGAGCCGCTACCATTTCCGCCGTTGATCAGGATATCCGGGATCAGTTTGACCTGGCTGCGCGAAAGTTCTTCGGTGATCTTGAAGCGCGTGAAATTATCTCCGCCCAGCGCTTTCACTGCGAGCTCGTAGGATTCCGCAGAAGATTTACCGATCTCAAGGATTTTGCCTGCTTCCGCAGATCCCGTCAGTGAGATCTGTTCCGCTTCAGCCGCCGCGCGCAACTTGACGGATTCAGACTCGGCCACAGCCCGTGCTTTCGTTGCTTCCGCCTCAGCATGTGCACGCATTTTTGTGGCTTCTGCCTCTGCGCCGACCGCGAGTTTTACGCCCGCTGCATCTCCTTCTGCCTTCTTCACCGTCGCATTCGCTGTGCGTTCGGCGATCTCCACACTTTGCTGTGCTTTCACGATGTCTTTTTGCATATCGGCGATGGCGGTTTCTTTTTCCATGCCCTGGCGTGTTTCCTGCGCCCTTTTCTGCGTGTCGTAAGTCACTTTCTGCTCCTCCGCGATCTTTCTGTCGGTCAAAGTCTTCATCAGTGATTCAGGCGGAACGATGTCACCGATCAGTGTATCGACTGCATTCACATTGTATTCGTCGAGCACGCGGCGGATGTGTTCCTTCGCGGATTCCTGCCTTTCTTTACGCGTACTTAAGAAGGCGATCACATCGCTATCCTGGGCCGAGTTCCTGAAATAGTTACCGATCGTTGGCTCGAGCACCTGCGAAACAAGGTTGACCATGTTCCCGAAACGCGCAATGACTTTCGGCGCTTCCGTCGATGGCACATGGATGATCTGCGCCACATCGAGGTTGAATGGGAAACCGTCTTTCGAACGCACCGTGATCGTCGACAGGTTCTTGTCGAGGTTGTGCGCTTCGCTGCGGGCGCTGGCCCAGTTCAGCACGAGGTTCGTGGTTGGTACGAGCTCGACTTTCATGATGTACTTGTTGATCGGGTATTTTCCCGGACCGAGTGGTTCGAGCCAGACACCTTTCGATCCTTTCTGCACAATGTTCCCATGTTTGAAATCGACCCCTGTGACGTCATGCCCGTCGAGACCTATATAAGAGATGACTACGCCGACATAACCGATGGCGATCTCCATCATCGGGATTTCCTCGACCTGCACGGCCCAGGGATTGAGGTTGTACGAACCGGCCAGGATTACCTGTGGCTGCAATCCGCGGCTTCCGGAAGCCTTGATGAATTTATCGAAATCCTGGAAATTGTTGTGGCCATCGATCTGTTTACCGGCAATCTGCCCGGCTTCGATCGGCAAACCATCGAGTGTGGTTACGATACCGACCATGCTTTCCTGGATGCGCACCATGTCTGTCATCGTTACATGGAAAATCAGCGTGTTGATCCTGTAGGAACCTGCGGTGATGTAATTCGTTTGTCGTCCACGCTGGCCTTTGTTGTTCAGGAAGCTGACCGCGTCCTGGAAATTGTCGCAATCGACACGCTGCCCGAGGATATTTCCCGTCGGAATTTCAGCACCGTCTTTCGCAAGCACAAGCCCTACTTTTCCTTCCGGAATGATTGTAAACTGCTCCATCGTGACTTCATACTGCCAGACCCACATCCAGAAATAGAGTCCTGGCGCGAGTGTTTTACCCTGGAAGCCGGCCTCGCCGTTGATCGCGATGATTCTTCCATCCGGCAGTTCCTTAAAATCCCCGAAAAGGACAAATTTCTTGGTCACAAGTCCGATCCTGTCTTCCGGCACGATCACCATCCCGAAAATAAAGCGCAGGATCAGTTTGTACAATACCAGGCAGGTCACAACGACCAGTATCCACCAGTATTTCATTAATAATTCATTCATGTGTTTTTAGATTTAATTGTAAGCTAATCGGGTGCAATGTACTTATTTGGAAGACATGCGTACACTATTTGAGCGAAGATTGTTTTGAACCAAGATCGTGCTGAGCGATCAACCTGTTTAACAGGTAATTATAAACAGATGAAACATTTTTATGAACATCCCTGGAGATTTATGTTCCGGCAGCGGATTGATCCTGGATATCTGCTGCCAGGCGCTACATCGGATGCCCGGTGTGTTATTTCTAAGTTTGGCATCCGGTAAATCCGGGTCATTATTCCTGCACCGGTGAGTTACTTCGTTTGTTCTGCACGCATCACCCGGCCCTTACTCCCGATGGATACTTCTGAGTTGAAAATTGTTTATTGCGCTTAATGACTGAAAAATAACGTGTTCGCGATTTACAGGCTACTGTCTGCCGGATTTTTTGCATTAAAAATCCACAAATCCCTTGGGGAATCGTTTAAATCCATTATATTTGCACCCATCATCAGGTAAGCGCACGTGGTGAAACTGGTAGACATGCCATCTTGAGGGGGTGGTGCCAATAGGTGTGGAGGTTCGAATCCTCTCGTGCGCACTTCACGAAAAGTGTTAAAATCCTTCCAGAGTTTCTGGGAGGATTTTTCTTTTTTAGCTACTTCCATATCGCGCCCATGCCTCGTAACAGGGTTGGCTCAAATCGGGATCAAGACCAAAATATGGGGGAAAAGCCCGGAAAAATGCAAAGCGCTTTCAAACTTCTATGCCTGGGTAAAAGCACCTATTTTCAGAAAATAAATCCGCTCGTGCGCACATCAGCGACAAATGGCCGCTTTTTTATTTGTGATCTGGTATGATCCGGGATCAATACCAACGTATCCTCGATTTCTCCGGTTCTAAGTTGCGCACCTTCCAAACGATTTTCGGGAAATATTGTTCCAATACAAGACCAGGTGTATTCCATCATATCCGTTCCAAATAAACAGGTTTTCACTACCAGTTTTTGATTAACAACGCTATTGTTAAAATTCGCGAAATCTAAAACAAAAAATATCATTTTATTGTCTACTGTAAAAGTGTTTGAATACTTTCGAAGCGTCTTTGAAAAGATCATATTGAAACATCGCTTTTAACCACTTATTATTTTTTTCAGTTTGACTTAAACCGTATCGTATAATGGAATCATTCTCTGCACACAATGAAAATTTTCTGAGAAGTGTCGTTGAAATCACCCCTTTTCCAATAGGGGTTTACGTAGGGAGTGAACTGCGAATTGTATTGGCGAATCAGACAATGCTGGACGCCTGGGGCAAAGGAAACGATGTACTAGGCAAGCGCTATACCGAGGTTTTACCTGAACTCGAAAATCAAGACATATTTGATCAGATAAAAAATGTATTGAGGACCGGAGAGGCTTATCATGCAAAGGATTCAAGGGTAGATCTGGTGATTGACGGGATACTGACGACGCACTATTTTAATTACAGCTTCAGCCCCTTGCTTGATGACGAGGGAAATGTTTATGGCGTCGTAAACACCGGTGCCGATGTTACAGACCTGAACCTGGCCCGCAAGAAGACGGAAGAAGCAGAAATGAGGCTTCGGCTGATGGTTGAATCCGCTGATTTAGGTGTCTATGAGGCCGATTTGCTTACCAATGAGATCACAACTTCCGAAAAATTCAATCAAATCTGGGACATTGATGGGTCGGCTGATCCTGCAGAGATTATTCAAAGAATTCATCCGGATGATCGATCTGTAAGAGAAGAAGCTCATAAGCAGTATTCCCTGACTGGTCAGGTTTTTTACGAAATACGCCTTTATCATAGAGACGAAAGCCTTCACTGGATTAAGGTAAACGGAAAAATCGTTAAAAATGAAAGCGGCATTCCTGTTACACTGGTAGCCATTTCACAAGATACGACGGTTCAAAGGCAATTTACGCAACAATTGGCTGAGCTTGTGGAACAACGAACACTTGATTTACAGCGCTCCAACGGCGACCTTACCCAATTTGCGCACATTGTGAGCCATGACCTGAAAGAACCCATGCGCAAGGTGAAAATTTTCAACGACATACTCAAAAATAGATTTTCACATGATCTCGATGCCCAAGGGAAAGAATACATTCAAAAAGTTCAGCTAGCTGCCGACAGGATGATGCTGATCGTGGATGATGTATTGACCTACTCGACTATGAACTCATCAGGCTACCCGCCTGAGAAAATCGATTTGAACGAAATCATTGAGAACATAAAAACGGACCTTGAACTGGTTATCCACGAAAAGCAGGCCATCCTGATAAAAGATGAACTGCCCGCAATAGAAGGCGCGCCTGTATTGATACATCAGCTTTTCTACAACCTGATCAATAATGCACTTAAGTTTTCAAAAGCGAAAGAACCGCCGCGCGTTTCTATTTCGTCTTCCATTGTCAAAAAAGGAGAAATGGAGTACGTAGAGGTTGTTATAAAAGACAATGGGATCGGCATCGATCAGGAAGATGCTGAAAGGATCTTCGATGCATTTCAAAGATTACACTCAAAAGAAGAATATGAGGGAACAGGCTTGGGATTGTCGTTGTGCAGGAAAATTGCTGAACGGCATCAAGGATCAATCCTGGCATCAGGAAAGAAGGATGAAGGCTCCGCGTTTAGCGTTTGGCTGCCATTAAAGCAGGTCAATAAAAGTAGCATATAGCCGCAAAGCGTATCCCTGTATGATGAATACCTATCCGCCCTGTGTTGAGGGGCGGATAGCAAAAAAAACGCTTAAAAATTACCCGCCTTTGTTTCTATTGATATATTTATCGTAATATTGCAATATAGTTATATACAACAGACATGGGAGCAACAAAAACAGAACATTTCACAGAAGAGCAAAACGAAGTAGCCGGTATGTTGAAAGCCATGGGGCATCCGGCGCGTATTGCGATCCTGGAATACCTGATAAAAGTAGATGCCTGCATTTGCGGTGACATTGTGAACGAATTGCCATTGTCGCAACCAACCGTATCCCAGCACCTCAAAGAGCTGAAAAATGTAGGTCTTATCAAAGGCAGCATTGAAGGCACAGCCATTTGCTATTGCGTAGACAAAGAAGCCATTGCCCGGTTGCAGCAGTATTTCGCGAATACAACGCTGAAACTGGAAGACAAAGAAAAATCCTGTTGTTAATTTTTAAAACCTTGAATTATGAAGCTTTCAGAAATCAAAGCCATTTTGCCAACGCTCGATAACGTGGCATTCCAGACTCCTGACGGGTCATTTGTTCCCGAACATTTCCACGTTACGGAAGTAGGCAGCATTCAAAAACATTTCATCGACTGCGGCGGCACGATCCGCAAAGAGCAGGTAGTAAATTTCCAGCTGTGGAACGCCGACGATTTCGAACACCGTTTGAAGCCGGGAAAACTGCTGAACATCATCCAGCTTTCGGAAGATAAATTAGGCATTGCGGACAATGAAATTGAAGTCGAATACCAAAGTGATACCATCGGGAAATACGATCTTGCATTCAACGGTAAAAACTTCGTGCTGGTTCCTAAAACAACCGCTTGTTTGGCGTCGGATGCTTGCGGCATTCCGGCTGAAAAAACGAAGCTGAATCTAACCGAATTATCAACTGATCAATCGGCAAGCTGCACACCGGGCGGCGGTTGCTGCTAATCGTTATCTGACAGATCATGTTTCAGGCTATTCAGGAACATTGCGATTCATGCGTCGCAGTGTTCCCTGCCATTTCAGACGAGCGTAAAGCCACTTTATCTAAAATAGCAGCATACATTCAGACCCAAAAAGACAGCGGCTTGCCGATTCAGCTGGTGTACATCTGTACCCACAATTCACGCCGCAGCCACTTCGGGCAAATTTGGGGCGCGGTCGCTGCTTCTTATTTCGGCATCGCAGGTGTGCGAACTTATTCGGGCGGAACAGAAGCAACGGCTTTCCATCCAAATGCTATTCAGGCGCTCCGTGCTACCGGGTTCGATATTCTGACCGACGGCAGTTCCAACAATCCAACTTATACGGTGCGTTTCAGCGATCGCGAGGCGTGCAATTGCTTTTCCAAGGTGTATGACGATGCTACGAACCCGAAAGAAAAATTCGCGGCTATTATGACGTGTTCCGACGCGGACGAAAACTGCCCGTTTATTCCCGGCGTTGAACTGCGTGTAGGAACAACCTACGCCGACCCGAAAGCTGCAGACGGCACACCGCAGGAAATCCCAACGTATTTGGAATGCTCAAATCAAATTGCATTGGAAACTTTGTACGCCTTTTCCTTAGTACACTAATCTCTTTACTATGTCTGTAAACAACTGTGCTCCGGCTGCGGAGCGAAAAAAGCTCAGCTTTTTAGACCGGTTTTTAACCCTTTGGATCTTTTTGGCCATGGGCATTGGAATCGCCATCGGTTATTTCATTCCGTCGAGCAGTGGCTTTATCAATTCCTTTTCCAGTGGCACAACCAATGTTCCCTTGGCAATCGGGTTGATTTTAATGATGATTCCACCTTTGACGAAAGTCCAGTTTTCCAAAATCCCAAAAGTACTGGCAAAGCCGAAATTGCTGTTCGTTTCTTTTTTCATTACCTGGATTGTTGGACCATTCCTCATGTTCAGTTTGGCAGTTTTATTCCTGAAAGATTATCCCGAGTACATGACAGGACTCATCATCATCGGTTTGGCGCCATGTATTGCCATGGTAATCGTTTGGAACGAACTTGCGGATGGAAACCGGGAATTGGTTGCTGGTTTGGTAGGGATCAACAGCATGTTGCAAGTGTTTTTCTTCAGTTTGTACGCGTATTTTTACCTGGAGATTGTCTTGCCGCTGTTTGGCATCAATGATTTGAAAATTGACATTACCATTCTGGAAATAGCGAAAACAGTAGGTATTTACCTCGGGATTCCATTCGCGATTGCCATCCTCAGTCGCTCTGTCTTGATTCGTTTCAAAGGCGAGAGTTGGTTTAAAAACAAATATTTGCCATTCATTTCTCCAATCACTTTGATTGCCTTGCTATTTACCATCGTGGTCATGTTCAGCTTAAAAGGCGAAATGATCGTGCAAATACCATTGGATGTTGTTCGTGTAGCCATTCCATTGGTCATTTTCTTTGCCGTGATGTTCTTTTTGATGTTCTTGACTGGCAAATGGGCTGGCGCGGATTATGCAGACAATGCTGCACTTTCATTCACAGCATCGGGCAACAATTTCGAACTGGCGATTGCGGTGGCGATTGGCGTTTTTGGAATCAACAGCGGACAGGCATTTGCGGGCGTGATCGGGCCACTGGTAGAAGTTCCTGCCTTGATTGCCCTGGTGAATGTGGCTTTTTGGTTGAGAAAGAAATATTACAGGCAAGGTTGATTGCACCAAAAACAGTAATGAATCAGCGTTTTTATTTCAATATGAAATAATACACAACAGTCCAAATGGCAATAAAGAGAAGTCCCAGATATAATACTGAGCGAAACTTTTTGAGGTCGTTTTTAAACAGCAACAGCTATAATGCATAAACAATAAGTATTGAAACGAGTCCGATGGGAATAAATAGATATGTCCTATTTTTAATTTATTTGAATTAACCTTATTCCAGTACAAGCTTAAGCGAATCAGCGTCAAGCCTTGTTTTTAGCCACATTTGCATCTTAATTCGGTCTGCAGTTTTAACAGGCTTTGCAAACTCCGCCACGATCAGCGTAAGGGTGTCGTTGCCGCTTATTTTGCGCTGAATGACGCGAGATGCACTGTAAGAGCGAATCGTTGGATATAATGCCGTCAATTCATCCAAAATGTCGGGAATTGATTGTTCTCCGATGGGTTGTGCCTGCTCCCTGATGGAATCGCGTTCAAAAACATCCTCTATGATACTTGCCTTGATCTGAGAAAAATCAATTTCCTGCCTGGCGTTCAATCCTTGCCTGATGATCAGTTTTGTACCTCGCAAATCATACTTTTCCATCCGCTGCCTGATAGAATCGATCTCTGATTCAGGCAACTCATATCCGATCAGTAACAGGTCAATGGCATTTTGTTTACTGTTGTATGTATATTGCTTATTGACAACTTGTGTATTCTTAAATCTGAATTGTTCCTTTACAAAAAGGCAAAGATCAGGGTCCACAGATTCGCGCCGATAAAATCAGAATTTCTCGTTAGCGACGCTATCACCTCATCTTCATCCGCTTTGTCTAAATGAAGGTTAAATCTCCTTCCAATTCCAGACTTCAGCAATTGTTTGATTTGCTTAAACTCGGGTGCCATAGGGATACAATTAATTCATTTTCCGCTGCGATCTCTTCAATACAATAATTCCCGTTACACCGCTGACAACAGATGCCACCAGAATACCATATTTGGATTGATCTATGATTTGCATATCCCTAAATGCAAGCCCGGTAATAAACAAGGACATTGTAAAGCCAACTCCCGCCAGTATGGAAACACCGATCATGTGCATCCAGTTTGCATTTTCCGGCAATGCGGCGAACTTAAACTTAACCATCAGCCAGGTAAAGGAGAATACCCCGATAAACTTGCCAACGATAAGACCAAACATGACCCCCATACTTACAGGATTGACCAGTGAGCTGAAAAAGTCCCCGTTGATAACCATTCCTGCATTGGCAAGGGCAAACAAAGGCATGATTAAGAAAGCAACCCATGGATGCAGATTGTCTTCAATTCTTTGCAGTGGCGTTTCAGCATCCACGCACAAACGTTTAATCTTTTGTATGGATTCATGCTGTTCGGAAGTCGTTAAGGCTCCTGCCTGTGGTATGGCTTCTTCAAATTCGGCAAGATTTTTTTTGACTTTGATTGCAAAAACGATTTCATCAATCTTCGTACGGGCTGGAATTGTGAAAGCAACCAATACACCTGCAATCGTGGCGTGAACCCCTGACAACAGAAAGCCAACCCACACAACCAACCCGACTATTACGTAAAAAGCAATACTGCGAATCCCCATACGGTTTCCGATTCCAAGCAGAAGTAGAAAAGCTCCTGCAACCAGTAAAGGCGCGAATGCAATATTGGCAGTGTAAAAGAAAGCAATCACCAATACGGCTCCCAGATCATCTGCCACTGCAAGGGCTGAAAGAAAAACCTTTACAGAAGTCGGAATACGCTTTCCTGCGAGAGACAACAAGGCAAGCGCAAAGGCAATATCCGTTGCCATCGGAATCCCCCATCCTGTTTTTGTCGGTACATTCCAGTTAATGGCAATATAGATAAGCGCAGGTATGAGCATCCCGCCCAAAGCTGCTACCATTGGTAGAGCCGCTTTTTGGGGGGTTGAAAGTTCACCTGCCATGAACTCTCTTTTCAGTTCAAGACCAATCACAAAAAAGAACAATGCCATCAAACCGTCATTGATCCAGATGTGCAGGGGTTGATTCAACCCATAGCCTGCAAAATTTAAGGAGAACTTTGTTTCCCACAGATGATGGTAGGATTCATGCCATGCAGAGTTTGCCCAAACGATTGCAATGATCACACTGATGAATAAGACGATACCGCCGGTAAATTCCCGGTGGATAAATTTGTTGACCGGTTTTAGTAATTTTTCTATCGGTGAATTAACCATTGAACTGAAATTTTTAGAATCCTAAATATACTGGTTTTTATTCAGTCCTAATGTAAGAACGCAAGGAATCGGGAGCGAATCGTGTTCTGAATACCTGGTGAAGAATTCATAAAACGGGGTTTGATTGAATTATGGATCTTTATGGGAAATTTCTATATTTGCCCTATCTATGAAATCAAGCAGAAATTTCCCCCTCTCTCCAGTTACTCCACCCTGAGTAATTGTCTTCTGTTTCCCTAAAATCACACACTGATTTTATTTGCTTAGTGGGAAATATCATTCTCACCAATCACACATTTATTTCAGATGAAGAAATACCTCAATTTGTTTGACCTGAAGCAAAAGGTCAATTATAAAACCGAAGCTCTTGCTGGATTTACGGTTGCAATGACAATGATACCTGAATCACTCTCGTTTGCATTATTAGCAGGCTTCCCGCCGTTAGTCGGATTATATGGCGCCTTTATCATGGGTTTATTTACGTCTGTTTTTGGTGGACGTCCCGGATTAATTTCAGGCGGAGCCGGTGCAACGGTTATTGTATTAATTGCCCTGATGAAATCTCACGGACTGGAATATGTGTTCGCAGCAGTCGCACTTGCCGGAGTTCTCCAAATTCTTGTCGGCCTATTTAAATTGGCAAAGTTCATACGGCTTGTTCCTCAATCTGTTATGTATGGTTTTGTTAACGGACTGGCGATCGTAATTTTTCTTGCCCAAATCGCTCAATTCAAAACAGGTGGTACAGATACGGAATGGCTGAAAGGTTCACCTTTATTAATAATGCTTGGACTGGTAGTTTTGACTATTGCACTCGTGATTTTAATCCCTAAAATAACAAAAGCAATTCCAGCATCGCTCCTTGCGATCATAATCGTTTTCGGACTCGTTTATTGCATGGGGATCGATACAAAAACAGTCCGTGAAATAGCATCAGTTCAAGGCGGACTACCGCCGTTTCATATTCCGCTTGTTCCTCTGGAATGGAACACTTTACTCATTATAGCGCCATACGCTGCAATAATGGCAGGAGTTGGTTTAACGGAGGGGTTATTAACAATGAATCTGGTTGATGAGATAACACAAACGAAAGGAAACGGAAATCGTGAAAGTATTGCTCAGGGCGGGGCAAACATTTTAAATGGCTTCTTTTTTGGAATGGGGGGCTGTCCCATGATTGCGCAAACATTGGTCAACTTATCGGCGGGGGCAAGAGCTCGTTTATCCGGCATTATCAGCGCACTGACCATCTTAATGATCGTCCTTTTTGGTGCACCTGTTATAGGCCAATTGCCAATTGCTGCATTAACTGGTGTCATGATTATGGTTGCAATAGGAACTTTTGAATGGACGAGCTTGAGAATTTTTGGCAAAATGCCTAAAGCTGATATAATTATCATGCTAATTGTGACGATCATTACTGTAACGATGCACAATCTCGCATTGGCAGTAATGATTGGAGTAATAATTTCCGCTTTGGTTTTTGCGTGGGATAGTGCCAAAAGAATTCGGGCAAGGAGATTCATTGACAACAACGGTGTAAAGCATTATGAAATTTTTGGGCCCTTGTTTTTTGGTTCCATTTCAGCATTCAATGATAAGTTTGATGTCTCGAATGATCCTCAGGAAGTAGTAATAGATTTTTCTGAAAGCAGAGTTTCAGATATGTCTGCTATAGAGGCATTGAACAGCTTGACTGAACGCTACTTGAAAGTTGGGAAAACATTGCATTTACGCCATTTAAGCGAAGATTGTAGAAAACTGCTGACGAACGCTGATAAAATAATTGAGGTCAATGTAATGGAAGATCCTGCTTACCGGGTGATGGAGGATGACATTTAAAATGCAATGCACATATGCAATTTGTCAGTTTGGTGATGTTTGATAAAGGTTCATTGTGATTCAACGGTTCA
>Ga0247806_10000329_pt1 | contig 31891 bp, 23 predicted proteins | sample UWRJL059202B1_FD_179935 | JGI IMG/M metagenome (GOLD analysis project Ga0247806, IMG submission 179935) | Plant litter microbial communities from Arlington Agricultural Research Station in Wisconsin, United States - UWRJ-L059-202B-1 | ecosystem: Environmental > Terrestrial > Plant litter >... | reverse complement strand
TCGTTAGCGGGAGGCGAATTCTACAGCGTTACAACCTGCTGTCAACTACCTTTTTTCACCGCTTTCGATCAACTTCATCGAAACCTCTTCTTCGCTGACCGGATCGTCCAACTCATTGATTATCAAGAAGTTTTTCGTTCTGTCTGCGCCAGAAGAGGTGCGAATTATAGAGAGATTCAGAACCACGTCAACCGTTAATTTGAACTTTTCTGCAAAAAGCCAAAATGGGCCCTTTCTTCTATATAGAAGCTATATAAAGAAGCGCTAGAGCACACCAGCGGTACGAAGCCGACACACCTCTGCGGACGACAGCCCAAGCAGACTCTCAAGGATCAAGTCTGTGTGCTCCCCCAAAACAGGTGGGCCGCTTCGATACTCAACCGGGGTTTCAGATAGCCGAATCGGGCTCGCCACCTGAGGAACACTTCCGCCCAGCAGATGAGGCAAGCTCATTGCCAAACCCCGCGCCTGAACCTGGGGATCAGCGAAAACCTGAGCAAGATCGTTAATCGGTCCACAAGGTACGCCAGCACACTCCAGCTCACTGACCCATTGCGCAGTCGTCTTGAAGACCGTGGCCTGTCGTATCAAAGGAATCAGTTCGGCACGGTGAGCAACCCGCAGCTTATTAGTAAGGAAGCGTGGATCGTCTGCCCACTGAGCGTGCCCCGCCACCTCGGCAAACTTTCGGAACTGACTGTCGTTACCCACCGTCAGGATGAAGTCGCCATCAGCCGTAGGAAAATCCTGATAAGGCACGATGTTCGGATGCGCGTTACCCAGCCGCACCGGAGCCACTCCCGTCGTCAGGTAGTTCAATGCCTGATTAGCCAGACACGCTATCTGCACGTCTAGCAGAGCCATATCTATATGCTGGCCAAGACCGCCCTGATCCCGATGAGCCAACGCCGCAAGGATGGCAGTGCTGGAATAGACACCGGTCAGCACATCCGTCAGCGCGACGCCCACCTTCACAGGGCCCGCGCCTTCCTGCCCCTCTTCGCGCCCAGTCAGACTCATCAAGCCACCCAGACCTTGAATCATGAAGTCGTAACCGGCGCGCTTGGAATAGGGCCCCGTTTGACCAAACCCGGTAATAGAGCAATAGATCAGCTGTGGGTTGATAGCCTTGAGCGATGCATAGTCCAGTCCGTAGGCCGCAAGGCCACCCACCTTGAAGTTCTCAATCAAAATGTCGGACTTCGCCGCCAGCTCCCGAACCAGCTTCTGCCCCTCAGCCAAAGTGAAGTCAATGGTGACCGATTGCTTGTTCCGATTCGCCGAGAGGTAGTACGCAGCCTCGCTGGTGTTCCCGCCCTGCGGATCCCTCAGGAACGGCGGCCCCCACGCACGAGTGTCATCGCCCTTCCCCGGCCGCTCGACCTTGATCACCTCAGCCCCAAGATCTGCCAGAATCTGCCCTGCCCAAGGGCCTGCCAATACACGCGACAAGTCCAATACCCGGATATGCGAAAGCGCCCCCATATTCAGGCTCCTTAATAGAAAGCCTGAATGCCGGTTTGCGCACGCCCCAGGATCAGCGCATGGACGTCGTGAGTGCCTTCGTAGGTGTTCACCACTTCAAGGTTGACCAGATGCCGCGCGATACCGAACTCATCAGAGATCCCGTTTCCGCCGAGCATGTCCCGGGCCATTCGGGCGATGTCCAGAGACTTGCCGCAGGAGTTGCGCTTCATGATCGACGTAATCTCCACCGCCGCAGTACCTTCATCCTTCATACGTCCAAGACGTAGACAGCCTTGCAGCGCCAGAGTGATTTCCGTCTGCATGTCAGCAAGCTTTTTCTGGATCAACTGGTTGGCGGCCAACGGACGCCCAAACTGCTGGCGATCAAGCGTGTATTGCCGCGCCGTATGCCAGCAAAACTCAGCGGCCCCCAACGCCCCCCAGGAAATGCCATAGCGAGCCGAGTTCAAGCACGTAAAGGGGCCCTTCAAGCCGCGCACATCCGGGAAGATGTTCTCTTCAGGCACAAACACGTTGTCCATGACGATTTCGCCTGTGATCGACGCCCGTAGCCCAACCTTGCCATGAATAGCTGGCGCGCTCAGGCCAGCCCAACCTTTTTCCAGGACAAAACCACGAATATCCCCAGCGTCATCCTTACCCCAGACCACGAACACATCTGCAATCGGGCTGTTGGTAATCCACATCTTGCTGCCCGACAACCTGTAGCCGCCGTCGACTTTCTTTGCACGAGTAATCATCGCGCCCGGGTCAGAACCATGGTTCGGCTCAGTCAGACCAAAGCAACCGATCCATTCCCCCGACGCCAGCTTGGGCAAGTACTTCTCTTTTTGCGCCTGGGTGCCGAACTCATTGATGGGCACCATGACCAGCGACGACTGCACGCTCATCATCGAGCGATAGCCTGAGTCAATACGCTCGACCTCCCGTGCAATCAGCCCATAGCACACGTAATTGAGGCCGCTGCCGCCGAACTCTTCAGGGATCGTCGCGCCGAGCAGGCCGATTTCGCCCATCTCGCGAAAAATCGCCGGATCGGTACGCTCATGGCGAAAGGCTTCAAGCACTCGCGGCGCCAGCTTGTCCTGAGCAAACTGAGCCGCGCTGTCACGCACCATTCGCTCTTCTTCTGTAAGCTGTTGGTCCAACAGCAATGGATCAATCCAGTTGAAGCTTGCCTTGCCAGCCATGAGCCACCCTTATTCATTGAAGACTTGTGGGAAGAGCCTAGCCCTGCAACACCACACCGGCAAACGATGAATCCGCACTCACCTGTGCTAATTTCTCACTCCGAGATCGCCAACAAGAACAATATTGGCTGCGACAAGTGAGGACCACGTACATGCGCCGTAAAATCCCCAGCACCGCTGCACTAGTGAGCTTCGAGGCGGCAGCACGCCATGAAAGCTTCACCAAGGCTGCCGACGAGCTTTCCCTGACTCAGAGTGCCATTTGCCGACAGATCGCCAGCCTGGAGTCCTTCCTGGGCATTGAGTTGTTCCGCCGCTCTCGACGAGGCGTGAAGCTCACGGAAGCAGGCTTGTCCTACAGCCGACGCATCGCCACGCAACTGGACGCAGTGGAGCGCGATACCTTGTCGATCATGGGCAACCAGGGTGCAAACGCCATCGAGCTGGCAGTTGTGCCGACCTTTGGCACGCAGTGGCTATTGCCGCGCTTGAAGGACTTTCAAAAACTGCAACCTGAGGTCACCGTCAACCTCACCAACCGCACCCGCCCGTTCCTGTTTGCCGACACCGATTTCGATGCCGCGATCTATTTCGGCGACGCCGACTGGTCAGGCACCGAAGCCTATCGGCTGATGGGCGAAAACCCCGTGCCCGTCTGCAGCCCTGCCCTGCTGAACGGTCAGGAAAACCTTGATGCGACGCAAATCGCCGAACTGCCTCTGCTTCAGCAAACCACCCGACCCTATGCCTGGCGACAATGGTTCAGCGGGCTGGATATGACCGTCGCCCGCGACATGACCGGCCCTCGCTACGAACTGTTCTCCATGCTCGCCCAAGCCGCCAGCCACGAAATGGGTATCGCGCTGATCCCACCCTTCCTGATCCAACGCGAACTCGCGCAAGGACGCCTGGTCATCGCCAACCCCCACGCCCTCTCCAGCCCCAAGGCTTACCACCTGATGATCCCCGTGCGCAAAGTCGAGTCAGCGTCGCTGCGTGCGTTTCGGGATTGGCTTATCAAACAGGCCAGAGATTACGAAGGCCTGTAGCCTCCGTAGGCGCACGACCTGTCGGAGCTGCCGAAGGCTATGGCGCGTTGACCAGTGGCAGCGCGAAGAATAGCGATCCGGTCAGACCTGGGTGCGGTAATTATTCCTATTGTTTTCGATGCAGAAAGCGGGTAACTGATACAAGGCGCGGCTACGCATGTGGCTGTTTTGTGAACTGGTTTACCTGACGCATCTCAAGAATTGTAGGAAACGTCGCCAGCACACTGTGGAAACTTCCGAGAGTGCCCTTAGCGGGTAGAGTTACAGGTTGTATTCAATTACCCTTCAAAACTTAAAGGCAGGATGCATCTCACAAACGATGTTCCAAATGTATGTGAAAAGGGATTTATCAGCGATGGCTGACGGCAATTATTGTTGCTCAGCAAAGTTGTAAGTCCCGTTTTATGATCGTTTGCGCAACAGTATTTTCTGTTCGCAGGTCTGGAGGAGTTATGGCTTCAAACAGTTTTCAGAATGAAGTGCCTAAGGCGCGGGTCAATATCAAGCTCGATTTGCACACAGGCGGTGCGCAAAAGAAAGTTGAGTTGCCTCTCAAATTGATGGTGATGGGCGACTACAGCAACGGTAAAGAGTCACGACCGCTGTCTGAAAGAAGCAAGGTCAATATTAATAAAAATAATTTCGATAGCGTATTAGCTGATTTCTCGCCAAGCCTGAAGCTCGCCGTGGAAAACACATTGGTCGGCGATAACTCCGACACCTCGGTAGAGCTGAACTTCCAAAGCATGAAGGATTTCGAGCCGGAGCAGATAGCTCGCCAGATCCCTGAACTGCGCGCTCTGCTGGCAATGCGCAACCTGCTGCGCGATCTGAAATCGAACTTGTTGGACAACGCCACCTTCCGCCAAGAGCTGGAGCGCATCCTCAAGGATGATGCGTTGAGCAACGAACTCCGCACCGAATTGGCTGCGTTAGCTCCCCAGGAAAATCGTTAATTCACTTCGGTTCGTTTAAAAGGAAGTAGCCACATGTCCGCGAAACAGTCTTCCGCACAATCGGGCGGCGATACAGTGTTGTCTGCAGAAAGCCAAAGTGTTTATGGCTCTCTGTTTGAAAAAATCAATTTGAGCCCTGTAACAACACTTACTGGCATTGATGTATTCCAGACAGATGAAGCACTGGCAGACGCCTCGGCTGACGAGCGCGTCACTGCAGCAGTCAGTGTGTTTCTGAATCTACTCAAGCAGTCCTCGAAGAAAGTCGAGCGTCTGGATAAGACGTTGCTGGATACCCACATTGCCTCTCTTGATGAGCAAATCAGCCGTCAACTCGACGCAATCATGCACCATGAGGATTTCCAGCGAGTTGAATCTATCTGGCGCGGCGTCAAGTCGCTGATTGACCAGACCGACTTCCGTCAAAACGTCCGTATCGAACTGCTGGATATCAGTAAAGAGCACTTGATCCAAGACTTTGAAGATGCGCCGGAAATCGCCCAAAGCGGTTTATATACGCATACCTACACCCAGGAATATGACACGCCGGGTGGTGAGCCTATCGCGGCGGCTATTTCAAACTACGAGTTCGACCGCAATCCTCAAGACATCGCCCTTCTGCGCAATATCTCGAAGGTGGCGGCCGCAGCGCACATGCCTTTCGTTGGCTCCGTGGGGCCAGAGTTCTTCGGCAAGGAGACAATGGAAGAAGTCGCAGCCATCAAGGACATCGCCAATTATTTTGACCGCGCTGAATACATCAAGTGGAAGTCGTTTCGCGACAGCGACGATTCTCGCTATATCGGCCTGACCATGCCACGCGTGCTCGGTCGCCTGCCCTATGGTCCCGACACCATCCCCGTTCGCAGCTTTAACTATGTTGAGCGGGTCAAAGGCCCTGACCACAATCGATACCTTTGGACCAATGCCTCGTTTGCCTTCGCCGCGAACATGGTCAAGAGCTTCATCGCCAATGGCTGGTGTGTACAGATTCGCGGCCCACAGTCAGGCGGCGCCGTCACTGATCTACCAATTCATTTGTACGACCTCGGTACCGGCAATCAGGTAAAGATCCCTTCGGAAGTGATGATCCCTGAGACACGCGAGTTTGAGTTCGCCAACCTCGGTTTCATTCCGCTTTCGTATTACAAGAATCGCGATTACGCCTGCTTCTTCTCGGCCAACTCAGCTCAGAAGCCGGCGTTGTATGACACGGCTGATGCCACCGCCAACAGCCGGATCAACGCACGCTTGCCTTACATCTTCCTGCTGTCGCGCATTGCTCATTATCTGAAGTTGATCCAGCGCGAGAATATCGGGACAACCAAAGACCGCCGTGTGCTTGAGCAGGAGCTCAATCGCTGGGTGCGTGGGCTGGTGACTGAAATGACTGATCCAAGTGACGATTTGCGAGCTTCGCACCCTTTGCGCAATGCATCGGTAACTGTCGAAGACATTGACGACAACCCGGGCTTCTTCCGAGTCAAGTTGTATGCCGTGCCTCACTTCCAGGTGGAAGGCATGGACATCAATCTGTCGCTGGTTTCGCAGATGCCCAAGGCCAAGGCCTAAGTCACTTCGTAGGGAAACGACCTCATGAAAATCGACCGTCCGCTCTGGTATGCGGGGACGCTGCTGTCTCCGCAGCAGTTCCAGCAACAGGCACGCTGGGAAGCCTGGACCAATGAATCTCTCGCCCATTTGTCCTTGATACACCCTTGGGGTGTACAGGCAGTAGCGTTTGATGCAGAAGCCATGCGCCTGGGTAAGCTCAAGGCCACCCAACTGCGCCTGCGCATGCCCGATGGCACATTGATCGACACTGATTATGTTGATCGACTGCCTTCGGCCCTTGAACTTGCCAAGTTGCCGCCCGAAAGCATTCAGGACGCTAAGCTCCTGCTCGCCTTGCCGCTGGAGCAGGCCAATGGTAACAACTGTTTGTTTGAAGGCACCCGAGCGGATCGGCCGACGCGCTACGTCAGAGATTGGCGCACAGTGCAGGACATCTATGCAGACGAAACACAAGAAATCGGCGTGCTTGAGCACGCCCTGAGCCTGCGTCTGGATAGTGATGACAATGCCGATTATCTAACGTGCCCTTTGGCGCGACTGGTGCGCGATGGCCAAGGATCCTGGAGTCTGGACGCCGCCTATGTCCCGCCACTGCTTAGCTTTGCTGCGCATCCAGGATTGCTCGCGCAGCTCGATAATTTAATAACTCAGATGGCCGCCAAACGTCAGCGGCTGATGGGCATGCGTCGTGAAAGCAACCAGCGTATGGCCGACTTCGCAGTGGCCGACGTTTCGTTGTTCTGGCTGCTTAATGCCTTGAACACCTATCAGCCAATACTGGCTGACCTCAAAGCTTATCCCGCACGACATCCCGAGCAGGTCTATCTGGAACTGGCCAAACTGGCCGGCAGCCTGCTCACCTTTTCGCTGGAACACGACATGGACAAGATTCCAGCCTATCGCCACGATCAGCTGGAAACCGTGTTCCCGCCGTTACTAAGCATCATCTCCACCTTACTCGAGGCTAGCCTGCCATCGCGGGTTATCAGCTTGGAACTGGAAGAGGCTGGAGCAAACCGCTGGAAAGTCAGCCTCAATGATCCACGCCTGTGTGAACCTGAAGGTGCTGACTTCTATCTGTCGGTGCGCTGCCGCATGCCGGCGGTTCAGATACAAGACCAGTTCCCTCGCCTATGCAAAGCGGGTGCGCCGGATGACGTCGATAGCCTGATCAATGCAGCACTCGACGGCATTCCGTTGCAGTCCCTCAGCCACGTACCTGCCGCTATTCCGTTGCGACTGGAGAACCAGTACTTCGCAATGGATCTGAGCCACGCCAAAGGCAAGGCCATGCTGGCTGCTGGCGCCTGCGCCTTCTACGTACCAAGCACCCTCGCCGACGTGAAGCTTGAACTGTTCGCGGTGCTGCGCACATGAGCCTGATCAAACCCAAAAAACAAAAATCCACACCGCTGGATATCGATTCGTTACTGCAAGACAGCTACTTGCTGGTAGTAGAGCTGCGACAAGGTAGCTTGGTACGGGACAGCGAGGAACTAGCGAATCTTTGTGCCAAGCAGATCGGATACGTCCGTAAACAGTTAGAGAAAACAGGCTTGAGCCTGCGCAGCATCGACCACATCAGTCATGCCCAGTGCGCCTTGCTGGATGAGACTGTTCTGACCTGCGCTGAACCGGACGCACGTGATAAATGGGCAAGCGAGCCCTTACAGGCCAAGTTCTTCAGTCGTCATCAGGCTGGCGAGTTTCTTTACGAAGACATGCGCGAAGTATTACGTGAACCAGCACCTGATCTGCTTGTTCTAACGGTATTTCAGCGGGTGCTGATGCTGGGCTTTCAGGGCCGTTACCGCGAGGCAACCGACCCGGAGCGCGCGCAGTTGCTGGCTGCCCTCAATGCGCATGTTGCACCGTTGAAGCTATCTCACACGTTACCCACAAAAATGGATCTAGGGCCTCGGACGGGCACCCTGCTCTGGAGTCAATCGCCCCTGATCAATGCGTTTGCGGTCGCAACGTTGTTTGCCGTTTGCTGGTGGGGGCTGGATCACTTTTTGGTCCGTCTGATCGCCACGCTTACGCCAGGGCTTTTGAAATGACACTCAAGCTCACGCGGAGCCTATGGCTTTGGGCGGGCGCACTTACTCTGGCGCTGCTGGCTATCGTTCCGTTATCCACTGGTCTGCGCACGATCGCGGTGCTTGCTGTCGCATGCCTGGTGATTCTGGCGTGGATCAAGACGGGTCGATTAGTGGCGCGGCAGAGCGAAGCGCTGGTTCTGGCCGACGGTATGGCCTTGCCTCCGACGGCCTATCATAGGCCCGTGGCTTTGGTCTGCGGCGATGGCTTGACGGGGTTGTTTGGCACCGTTGCTAACGAACAATTGGCCGTCCGTGTGACAGAGCAAGGCTGCTACCTGCGAGTCCCTGAAATCGGTCAGTTATCAGCAATGGCTGAACACATACTGGCTGTGCGCCCGGACTGGGGCGGGCAGCTCAGCGTCATGTACGTTGTCAATTGCGCCGAGCATTCCGATACCGAAGAACTCGCAAGCCGAGTGCGTACCTGCTCTTATCAGATCGCGCTGATTCGCAAGCGCGGGATTTCCCTGCCGCTTCTACTGACTAGCTATCAACAAGCCGTACGAGGTGAAGGCCCTTGGTTCTGCTGGGAATCCGGTAAAGCCAGCCCTAGCGTGCGCGAGGCCGATAAATGCATCAGCCTTGGCGATTGGCAGCGACAAATCGACGACGGCGCAACACAAGCTTTACGTTTGCAAACCAGCGTCCAGCTAAATGCTGCTGCGCTTTGGCTGAACGAAGAAGTGCTGCCGCATTTCGCACTCAACGATTCTGGAAGCGCCGCTGGTGTAACCATTGCCTGCGCGATCACCTTGGTCCCGACACTGCCTCAGAAAGTGTCGAGCAATTTGTGGCTGCAACTACTGCGCGACAAATTCTCGCTGATTGATGGCAGGCAAAGTCTTGAGGCTACGGGCGCAACGTTGCCATTCCCTGATCCCTTGCTGCATTTGTTCCCCGTGCAAAACCAAGGCTCCCCGGCCCGCCGCGCTAGCGTGATTGCCTTGTGGTTGTTTGGATTGGCGGGCGTCATCGCCCTGACAAACTCGGCGTGGCAAAACAACCTGCTGCTTCGTCAGGTAAGCGACGACTTACGTCGTTACAACACCATTCCTCAGCCGGATAGGCAGGACCAACCCGAATTTGCCGCTCGGGAACAAGCAATTGCAGTGCTGCGCGAAGATGCCGAACGCCTGGATAGCTATTACCGCCACGGCGAACCCTTGGCACTGGGTCTGGGCCTCTATCACGGCGAACGCCTGAGGCTGCCGGTGCTGGATGTAATTTCCAGGCATCGCCAGCCGATGGCACCTGCTCCACTTAAAACTGCCAAGTCGGTACGGCTCGACAGCCTGTCGCTGTTCAGTACTGGCAGCGCCCAACTCAAACCCGACTCCACCAAGGTATTGATTACCGCGTTAGTCGGCATCAAGGCCCAGCCCGGCTGGCTAATCGTTATCGCCGGGCATACCGACTCCACAGGTAACGCCGAAAACAACCTCTTACTGTCTCGCGCCCGAGCGGCGGCAGTGCGCGACTGGATGCAGCGCATGGGCGAAATACCTGACAGCTGCTTTGCAGTTCAAGGCTTCGGTGCCACCCAGCCAATCGCCAGCAATGACACCGAGAACGGCCGCGAGGCGAATCGGCGCGTCGATATCCGTCTGGTTCCGGAAGTGGGGGCTTGCGTGCTTTCCACTGCGGGGTCGGACAGAACCCCCCAGCCGCACAGTGCGGCATTCAATCAATGAAAGAAGGAGCTTCACATGGCAAATCCAATCCACCTGTGGCTACAAAAAGGTACAGAGCCGGGCACGGAGAAGACGATAGGCATCGAGGGTAAATGCCCAGTAGAGGGGCGCCAGGGAAGCATCGAGATCATCGCGCAGGATCATAGCGTAGAGCTCCCGACCGATGAGCACACTGGCAAATCGACTGGGACACGCATCCACAAGCCATTTCGATTTACTAAGGAAATCGACGCTACCACTCCGTATCTCTACAAAGCGGTGAGCAATGGCGAAACGATCGGGATTGCCCAATTCGATTTTTATCAAACTGAGGAAGGCAGCGGGCAAGAGACCCTGTTCTACAAAACCACTCTGAAGAACGTCAAGATCGTGAAAGTCGCATCCAAGATGCATGACATCAAGGATCCAGCCAAGGCGCACTACAGGCACATGGAAGAAGTGGAACTGCGCTACGAAGACATCACGTGGGAGATCGTGGACGGCGCCGTGAAACACACCGACAAATGGACGGTGCGATCAGCCAGCGCCTGACGCTGGTAGGCCAGTGGGCGCGTCGCGCCCGCTGGCTTTCAAACCATAAAAAACGCCAACGATTCGCACACTCGCCCCCAGCACCAGAATCAAGAACAAGGACGCCCCCTGCATGGCACACAATCCCACCCGTTTGCTACGTCGCCTAAACCCCTACTGCGTTCAGGCGCTGAGTGCGGCGGCTTCGCTGTGTCAAAGCCGCGCCCATGCGCAGATCAGCATCGAACACTGGCTGCTCAAGTTGCTGGAGCAAGGCGAAGGCGATCTGATGCTTATCGCGCGTCGCTACGAATGGGATATGGATGCGCTATGGCGTGGGCTGCTTGATCATCTCGACACCTTGCCGCGCAGTGTGCAAAGCAAGCCGCAACTGAGTGAAAAACTGCAGCAACTGATCAAAAACGCTTGGCTGCGCGCCTCGCTGGACGAGAACAACGACAACGTGCGTTCTGCCCATGTACTAGGTGCTTTGCTGGAAAATCCCGGCCTGCTCAATTGCGAAGCGACTTGGCCGTTGCTCAGTCTCGGCGAAGCTCAGTTGCACCAGCTAATTCCATTACTTGATCAACATTCCGAAGAGCGTCCACAGCTACAAAAAGAAGCTGCCTTGAACTCGGCATCAGTGTCCTCAAACGCACTGACTCATTCCCCATCCAGCACCGCCACACAAGACGCCCAGTTGGCCGTGCTGGACAGATTTACCCAAGACATTACCGCCAAAGCCAAAGCCGGGCAGATTGACCCGGTTTTAGGCCGCGACGATGAAATCCGCCAGGTCATCGACATCCTCAGTCGGCGACGCAAGAACAACCCGATTCTGGTTGGTGAACCGGGTGTGGGCAAAACCGCGCTGGTCGAAGGCCTGGCGTTGCGGATCGCCGAAGGCAATGTTCCAGACAGCCTCAAGTCAGTCAGTGTCCGCACCCTTGACCTCGGGTTGTTGCAAGCCGGTGCAGGCGTCAAAGGCGAATTTGAACAACGCCTGAAAAACGTGATTGATGCCGTACAGCAATCTGCCAATCCCATACTGCTGTTCATTGATGAAGCCCACACGTTGATCGGCGCGGGCAATCAGGCCGGCGGGGCTGATGCGGCAAACCTGCTCAAGCCGGCCTTGGCGCGCGGCGAACTACGCACTATCGCGGCCACCACCTGGAGCGAATACAAACAGTACTTTGAACGCGATGCTGCTTTGGAGCGGCGCTTCCAGATCGTCAAGGTCGAAGAGCCGGACGACGCCAACGCGTGCCTCATGCTGCGTGGTCTCAAAGCCCGTTACGCCTGCCACCATGGCGTGCATATTCAGGATGCAGCAGTACAGGCCGCCGTCACTCTTTCACGACGTTACCTCACCGGACGCCAGCTGCCGGACAAAGCCGTTGACCTGCTCGACACCGCCAGCGCGCGAGTGCGCATGAGCCTGGATTGCGAGCCACAGGCATTGGTACGCCTAAAGTCTCAACAAGCCGCACTAGAACTGGAACGCCACGCGCTGGAAGAAGACGCGCAACTCAGTGGCAGCGGTGCCAATGAACGCTTGGCTGTTATCACCACGCAATGCAATGAACTACACAACCAGCAAAAATTACTGGAGCAGCAATATCAGCTCGAACTCGACCTGACACAACAGTTGCTCAACGCCCGACAGACCGGGCCGTCAGCTATTGAGAGCTGTGCCGAGCTACAGCAACGCTTAAGCGAAGCTCAGGGCAACCAGCCCCTACTCTCCCTCGATGTAGACAGTCGCAGCGTGGCCGAAGTGATCGCCGACTGGACCGGAGTACCGCTGGGCAGCCTGCTCAAGGATGAACAGTCCAACCTGCTGATGCTGGAAAACCAATTGGCCGAGCGAGTAATTGGCCAAGACGTTTCTCTTACGGCCATGGCTCAACGCCTGCGTGCGGCCAAAACTGGTCTCACCGAAGAAAAGGCTCCACTGGGCGTGTTCCTGTTGGTCGGCACCAGCGGCGTGGGCAAGACCGAAACCGCGTTGGCATTGGCCGACAATTTGTTCGGCGGCGAGAAGTCACTGATCACCATAAACCTCTCCGAGTACCAGGAAGCCCACACAGTCAGCCAGCTTAAAGGCTCGCCACCGGGTTACGTCGGTTACGGCCGGGGTGGCGTGCTCACCGAAGCAGTACGCCAGCGCCCCTACAGCGTGGTGCTACTCGATGAGGTCGAGAAAGCCCATCGCGATGTGCTGAATATTTTCTATCAAGTCTTTGATCGCGGCTTTATGCGTGATGGCGAAGGCCGGGAAATCGACTTCCGCAATACCGTCATTGTCATGACCTCCAACCTTGGCAGCGATGAACTTCAAGCCTGCCTGCAAGCACAACCCGACGCCCCGGAAAGCACCTTGCACGAATTGATGCGGCCAATTCTGCGCGAGCATTTCCAACCCGCGCTGCTGGCACGCTTTCAGACTCTGATTTACCGCCCGCTACAAGCCGACGCTCTCAAGAACATCGTTGCTTTGAAACTCGCCAAAGTCGCCAAACGCCTGCATCGCCATTACGGACTGGATTGCCAAATTGACGAATGCCTGCACGACGCCTTGGTTGCCGCTTGCCTACTACCCGACACCGGCGCGCGCAATATCGACAGCCTGCTCAACCAGCAAATCCTCCCTGTGCTTAGCCAGCAATTGTTGCAACGCCAGGCTGCCCAGCAGAAAACCTGCGGCGTGACCCTGGGCTACAGCGATGAACACGGCATCACCTTGAACTTCATCCCCGCATTGGACGCGAATTCACTCAACGCCACGGAGGCTTGAACATGGCCGACCACAACCGCCACAAACTCAGGGTCTCTGAAGTCCAGGCAACGCTCGACGTTTTGACCTTCACAGGTGAAGAAAAGCTCAGCGAGCCGTTCAAATACACGATTGAATTCACCTGCACCGAACAGGACCTCGCGCCTGCACAAATACTCGGACGTAAGGCCTGGTTCAGCCTCTACGGTCCGCCGCCGAAGTTTCCGCAGATGAGCCCTGACTGGCTGACCGTTATACCCCAGCCGCCGTTGCGCACGGTGTATGGCGTTGTCACCGGATTCAAGCGGCTTTCTGATTCAAGGGATGAAGCGCGCTATGAAATCCTCTTGCAGCCGCGCCTTGCCTTGCTCGACAGGGGCAAGCAATACCGTATCTATCAAAAGCAGTCAGTGCCGGAGATCGTCAAGAGCATATTGCTGAGCCGCCACGGCTTTAAAAACTATGACCTCAACTTGCGGCTCAATCGTGAATATCCCAAGCGCGAACAGGTCATGCAATACGGCGAAAGCGACTTGGCCTTTATCACCCGCCTTCTGGCTGAAGTGGGTATCTGGTATCGCTTCGAGCACCACAAAGAGTGGTTGTTTGAAATCGCTGAGTTTTGCGATCACCAGTGCTTTTACCAGTTCGACATCGAACTGCCACTGCTTCCCCAATCGGGCCTCAGCAGCAACGATGAAGATGCCGTGTGGCAGTTGCAGACCGAGCATCGAGTCGTAGAAAAAAAAATCAACTTCCGCGCCTACAACCCCCGCGAGGCCAACGCCTGGCTCAATGGCGAAGTCGATCAAACCGATGGAGACAAAACCACCTACGGCGAGGCCTACCACTACGCCGAACCCTACACCGTGCTGGGCGACGCCCTGAAAAAAGATGAGCGCCTGCAAACCGAAAGCGGCCATTTCTACGCACGGCTGCGCCACGAGCAATACCTCAACAGCCAGACCCAACTGAGCGGCGTCAGCAGCAGCGCAACCCTGGCCCCTGCTCAGGTGCTGACCATCAAAGGTGACGCACCGCTGGTCTTCAAGCCCCGTATCGTGCTTACCGGGGTGAAATTCACCGCCGCTCGCGGCCGCAGCCTTGAAGTGGAATTCGAGGCCATGCCGTATTCGGAGACGGTGTGCTTCCGGCCAAAGGTGCCCGCCAAACCGCAGATCGCCGGCACCATCCCGGCCCGCGTCACCAGCCCGGACAAAAATCCCCGCTACGCCGAAGTCGATCAGGAAGGCCGCTACCGGGTCAACTTCCTGTTCGACCGCGACGAATGGATGGTCGGCCGGGAAAGCATGTGGCTGCGCCTCGCCCGCCCTTATGCTGGCGACACCCACGGCCTGCATTTGCCCCTGATCCCAGGCACCGAAGTCGCCATCGCCTTCGAACACGGCGACCCCGACCGCCCCTACATCGCCCACGCCCTGCACGACGACCGCCACCCGGATCACATCACCGACCGCAGACGCGACCACACCCGCAACGTCCTGCGTACCTCAGCCAATAACAAATTGCGCATGGAAGATTTGTGCGGCTCCGAGCACATCAAACTCAGCACCGAACACAGTGGCAAGAGCCAGCTGAACCTTGGGCATCTGGTGGATGCGAAGAAGGAAAAGCGCGGGGAAGGGTTTGAGCTGAGGACCGATGGCTGGGGCGCTATTCGGGGTGGTAAGGGGTTGTTTATCAGCGCTGATACGCAACCCCAGGCGCAGGGCCAAGCGTTGGATATGAATGCGGCGTTAGCGCAGTTGAATGAGGCTTTCCAGCTAGTGAACAGCCTGGCGCGAAGCGTCTCCGTATCGGGCGCACTGCCAGCCGATGAACAATCGCAGCAGAAATTACAAAGCGCTCTGGATGGCCTGCGCGAGTCAGGATTAATCGCATCGGCACCGGCAGGTATCGCACTGACCACTCCCGCGAATATTCAGCTCTCGGCTGGCCAGACCCTTACCGCTACTGCGGGCGACAGTGCCGACGTTAGCGTACTCAAACGCTTCAGCGTCGCTGCAGGTGAAGCCGTCAGCCTGTTCGCCCACAAGCTCGGCGTGAAGCTCTTCGCCGCCCGTGGCCCGGTCGACATCCAGGCGCAGAGCGATGCCATGACGTTACAAGCAGACCAAGCGCTGACTCTCAGAAGTATTAGTAACGAAATCGTCCTTAACGCTGCCGAGGGAATCACCCTGGGTAGCCAAGGTGCCTACATCAAAATCAAGGGAGGCTCCATCGAGATTGGCGCCCCCGGAGAAGTGCGCATCAAGAACGACAAAATCACCTGGGGCGGTGCCGCTTCATTGGCCAAAGCCATGGAGCCGATGGCTCTGGAAGACCCTGTTTACAAATATCCGATGTCGGGCGGGTTTCAGCTAACAGACCTAAAGACCAAAACTCATAAAGCCCGTGTGCCCTATCGAATTGAGTCCGCTGATGGGCGCGTTGTGCGAGGTGTGACAGATGAAAACGGCTTTACGCAACATCACCACAGCCTCGACTCAGACCGTTTCACGTTGACTTACGAATAACCGCAGGGATAGCAGAATGAGTGAAGAAAAAGTGATCGCGGCCGAAAATCGGCCGAGCAATAAATGCCCGATTGTCGTAGTGCCTCACGAATCGGCGCAGTGCTACTTCCGCCCGGAAACCGAGGAGCTTGTTTTCATCAGCCCTTGCGAGGCTGCGGATTTTGAAAACCATTGGCGCGACATGAGCTTTAGCATGAATGAATTTCATGAGGCCAATGACCACTATAAAAACGTATTGGAGAAATATGCGCAGACGGCCATATCTGACGCATTGACAGCCGTCGGACAAATCCGGGAAGTAGATGAGGCAGAGATTGAGCTGGAGAAAAAAAGGAAGGAGATACAAGACAAGCTGGCTGATCTCTCGCACCAAGGAATGGGCTACAAGGATGTCGTAGAGCTGATTCCAGTTGGTGGGAAGGGGGCAACCAAGCCAGGTGGGGGCAAAGCGACTGGTCTTGCCTATGTCAATAAAGGCTATTTCAGTAAGACCCAGGACGGCCTGAAGCTGCACTCTGTCTCTTTAAAAGGCAAGGATAAAAAAGACGCGACCCAAAGCATCTACACCAAGGACGCAAATGGTAATACGCGGATTGATACCGACAAGCTCAAAAAGCAACTGACGACCGTGGATTCAACCAAGTTCAAACTTGAGTTAAAAGACGTCCTCAAGTGGGCGGGCGCAGAGAATGCGCTGGACGGTCTGAACGAGGACTACGTTCTTTACGACTGGGCGAAAAGCTGGAACGACAGCCTGCATGGGCAGACCGAATTAGGAGCGAATGTCGATGTATCAGGCGCTGCCCAATTCATGCGTTTCACCTCCAACGCCGGGGCAAAGGCTGAATTCGACGTAGAGAAAAAGCAGCTTTCTATTACTGGTGAATATAAGCGCACGCTGACGGTAGCGTCAGGGGTCGGCAACCTTAGCTTTTTCGTGCCCGACCGTACTGGCTGGGGCCTGAAAATGGAAATGGAGGATGGCCGGACCTTTGACATGGGCTTGATTCGACTCTGCATTGATACCCAAGTCAGCGGCTTCATCGGTAGTTCGGTACAGCTTGAAGCACAACTGCAAGTAATGACGCTGGGAGACCAGCAAATGATCGCCGGGCAGCCGGGCGGAAACCTGCCGCGTTTTAGCGAGCGCAAAAACGACAAAACGTTTTACCAGAAGATGGATAAAGAGGATGAAGGGCTGCAGGTAACAGCCGAACTCTTTCGCGGCGGCCGTGCGGAGTTTGCTCTTAAAGGCTCCCTGCAATGGATGAAGCCAACCCCACCACCAGGCGACCCGGCAGCACCCACCGGGAAACTAAAATCCAGTGGCAAATTCACGGACTTTTGCAGTATCAGCAGAAGCATTTCTGGTATGGCGGGTATCGGTATCGGAGGGAAATTCCATTGCACCTTTATCAACGGTAAGTTTTGCTTTCATGTCGCTGCAAGCCTTTGCTGGGGGAAAGGAGCCAAGGGTGGCCTTATAGCGGAAGTAGATGCGGCCAATATCTTCGAGTTTGGGGCGTGGTTTATTTATCAGTTGTATAAGCTGGATTATGCTTTTTTTGATGTGGTGGAAGAAAACACTTTTTTGGCGTATAGCCAATATTGCGTCATGCAGATGGATAAGGTTGGCGAACAGCTTTATCGGGGTTATGAAGGCCTGGTAGCTACCCCTGCGAAATTAGCTGAAAGGTTTTCAGACTTCATCGCAGAAATAGCAGAAGGAAATAAGAAAGGTTTGAAAGCTTCAGAGCGGAGAAATCAGTTAGCTCAGAATATTATCGATCACAAGCGTGACCTACTGCTGCACACCCCAGAGGCCAAAGGGATTCTTCTTTATCTGCTTACGCGTCATGGGACAATGGATCATTTGGATGCAGACAATATAACCCTGCTTGGTGACATTTACTCTGATCGAAAAGAAGCAGTTATATGTGTGCTGACAAGCATTCAGACTATTTCCGAGTGGAGCAAGGTAATGTGCCGTATCACGGCAGATGGCTCAAGTTTACGTGGAGAGAATAACGAAGCTGATGTCGCTAAAGAGCAGGCGCAGAATCTAGTGCGTTTCCTTCAGGAAGGTCACAACCGCAGTAAAGACCTGATCAATATTCTCAATCGACTGAAAAAAGAAATTGCTTTGGGTTATGCGCTAGACATGAATAATACGATGTTCTATCAACTTACCACTATGCCAAATCCCGACTTTCCTAAGCGTTGTGATTTTGGACCTTGTGAATCCGAAGCTGGTCAGTTGGCCTGAGCGAGATAATGGTCTATGAATAAAATAAAAATCACCTTAGGCTTAGCCGTGGTTATTGGTATCCAAGGTTGCGAACAGGTCGCAGCACCAGCGAAGCCACTGCGGACAATTATTACTGATGCGGAGCTCCAGCAGTTTGTCACCTCCGTGAAAGACAATCTGATATTCGTACAGGGCGGTGAGTTTTTAATGGGAGACTTTGGCCCTCAATACGCACCTGAACGTGCGCCTTATGATCGAGATAATGATAGTAAGCCACTGCATAGAATTGAGCTAAGCGATTACTCCATCGAGCAATTCAAGGTGACCAATGAAAAATTCCAGTTCTATCTCAAATATAATGGCTTGACGTTGCGAGAGAAGGGTCGGGCATCGAAATTCGATTGGGACAGCATTAACTCCCTACCCAATACTCCAGCTCATATCGATTGGTATGAGGCTGAGCAATATTGTAACTGGCTGAGTTTGATCAGTGACCTACCATTTTCACTGCCCACTGAAGCTCAGTGGGAGTATGCAGCACGCAGCCGTGGGCGGTATCTGATGGTTGCTACTGATGATGGCACTTATAAAGCAGAACCTCGAAGCTTGCTAAGCAAAACCTATTCTCCAAAAGGAATCAACATTTCCACGAATGGTGACCGAGTAGAATTTGCAAAAGCTAATGGTTGGAAAACTAAATTTTATACACCCTTGCCGGTGGATATGTTCCCGCCTAATCCACTAGGTTTGTATTCAATGTCGGATAACGGCGTTGAATGGGTCAGCGATTGGTATGATCCAGACTACTATCAGCACTCTCCATCGAAAGACCCACAAGGGCCTGAAGGGCCAGTATTCAAGGATAGATTTGGTTATTTCACTAAGGTCACCCGCGGTCAAGACTATGCAGACCCGTACTGGGGTGGAGGGGTTAATGTCTTCAGATCCGCCGAAGACCCCTATGGTCGTTTCGGAGAAAAAAGCTCGATCTATTTAGCAGATAAAACAATGCGCTGTGTAGTCAACAGCCCAGAACCGGTGCAGTAGCACCTATAGAAAATTCGCCTCTTGGCCAAAAGAGCTGCCCATATAGTTAAAATATAAAAGGGCAGATTCAACCCCAACTCCACTGCGAAGTGGAGGATTTCATGCTGTCTATTAAAGGAGTTTCAACATGAAAATTTTTACCGCCATGAAGTACATTTTCACGGTCATTGGCGTGTCTCTACTTATCAGTGCAATGAGCGACTACAACACGACAAGGTCTTTGCTGGATGCGGCCGTGTCCGCAGAAGGAACGGTCGTAGATCTTCAGGAGTCCAGCGGCAGCAGCGGTTCACTGATGTATACACCTGTTATACAGTTTGTTGATAACGCAGGTAAGACAGTCGAGTTCATGTCCTCCGTTAGCAGCAACCCGCCATCCTATGCGCGAGATGAAAAAGTTGAAGTGCTTTACTCTCCCCATGACTCACAAGATGTAATCATCAACAGTTTTTTTGAAAAATGGGGTGGTGCTGTTATTACCGCAATCCTTGGGATTTCATTTTTCTCGGGTGGCGCGCTTATTTTTCTGACGGGCATGCTGAAAGGACGCAAGAAGATCTATTTGCAGCGCAACGGTGTACTCGTCAACGCCAAATTCCAATCTGTACAACTTAACCACAGCCTATCAGTCAATGGTCGGCATCCCTACATGATCGTGTGCCAATGGACCAATCCAGCGAATTACTGCATCCATATTTTTGAAAGCGAGAACATTTGGTTTGACCCTTCCGACTTTATAACCACGGAAGAGATCAAGGTGTTTACGGATAAACGCAACTCAAAGAAATACTACGTGGATGTTTCTTTTCTTCCTAAAGTGGCGCGTTAACGACGGCCGTAATAAATGATTTGGAGATTGATATGCAAGGCGTAATTCGCGAAGGCGACAAACTTACTTCTGGCGGCGTGGTACTCACCGGTGCCAGCGGTATGAAGTTCATGGGCAAGCCTGTGGCCTGTGTGGGCGATAAGGTTTTATGCCCTCTTCCCTTCCATGGGCCAAATCAGATTGTTGAAGGCGACGAAGGCTCTAAATACCAGGGCCGGCCTATTGCGCTGGATGGGCATCGGTGTGCCTGCGGCTGTGCGTTGATCACTTCTCTGCCCCAGGCTGGGAGGATGTAACGTGCCAGTTGATCTCAGGGCCTTGCCTGAAAAACTCCCGTTGCCGCGACCGCCCCATCACAAGCGTTGGTGTTTGCTTGTTTTGCTGTGTTCGCTGATCACGGCGGGCCTTGTGATTTTGCTATGGCCAGATAACCGCTGGCGGATGTCGCTGTGGTTCTGGTGCTGTGCGTTTTTGCTGCCTTTGATGTTCGGGCTGGTGCTCTACGCGCTACGGCTACTCGGGTATGAGAGGCGCAGCGAGTACGTCGCCAGTTGGAATCAGACCCATGCCGAACAAGAGCATATGCTTATCGGCCGAGGACAGCGCGCCATTGCTTTAGTGGCGACTTCATATGCATCCCCAGCGGGTAACAACCAGATCGCTCAGGCACTCCGGTTGGGCAGCACGCCGTTGCAGCCAATGTATTTAAAGCCGCAACACCAGACGCTTCGTCTGAGCCAACTCTCGCCTCCGGCGCAAGCCTATACCCGTGAAGAGTACGCGCAGCGCCTGAGAAATTACTTTGATCAGGTGATGCGCGGTCTGGAGTCAGAGTTGCAACTCTATGCCTGCGATATGCCTGTACATGTTCGCATCAGGCATAACCAAGTGCTCGGCGATGAGGAGGTCCTCTCCTTGTGGAAAGCATCCGCTGCCAGCACGCAGGCAGTTGAACCGGTGGTCTATGGAACTGAGGACGACGGACTGCTCTGGATCGACGCCTGGCTTGATGCGCCTGCGACCTCTGAGCTCGTGCTGTCGATAGAAGCCAACCTCTTCCTGAATCCTGTTGCGGAGCACACCGAGTCAGTATCTGCCGTATTGCTTGCCCACCCTGACTGGTGCGCAGCAAAAGGGTTTGACCCCATTGCTCTGATTCATCGCCCCGTTCAATTGCTTGAGCAGGCAGAGGCGTTGCAGGACGCGTTTTTGTGGGGGCGGATTGATAAAGCAAACCCGTATTTCACTTGGCACTCGCAGGTGCCTGCCGATTGCGTGGCCGATGCAGTGGTGACCTTGAGGGCGGCGGGTTATCTGCCCGACAGCGAAAAGTCTCATCAACTGGATGCGTCGCTAGGCCGTCCGGGATGTGCGGTCGGCAACATCGCCTTGATCGCTGCCGGTGAAGGCGCCAAAGCTGACGGCCAAGCGCAATTGATCATGTTGCAGGACGCATCGCCGCAAGTTTGCGTTGTTCAGCCAGCTTGACGAGAACATAAGGATTAATCATGAAAACTAAGCACATCGGTGTCTGGATTGTCGTCCTGTGCATACTCGTTATTGGCAGTGTGTTGATCTGGGTTGATAACCCCATCATTACGACCGACGAGGCGGAAAGAGCGAAGCTGTCTGGCTGGCTATTGCTCGGCTGTCTGGCGATTCTATTCCTCGATAGCCTGTTCGGCCTGGCTGACAGGGCCATGGCAGCAATGGAGTTTTTCTTTCGCTGGAAAGGAAAGTCGGGCTCGGATTCGCCACGCCCAATCTTCAGTAAGCCAGATATGGATTTGATTAATCGGTGTGCTGCTCGTCTCACAGAGAGCTACGGCTTTTTCTGGCGCCGCAAAACCCGTCTCCTTCTGGTCATCGGCGAACCCGAGCAGATCGAAGCCATCGCCCCTGGCCTGACTCAACACCAATGGCTGATCGGTCAGAACACTGCGCTGTTATGGGGCGGCAGTGCCCAGGCAAACCTTGCTGATGCCTTTAAGCGATGGCACGGGCTGAGCCACTGGCGGCCGTTGGATGGTGTGGTTTGGGCGCTGGATAAAAACCAGAGCGCTGACGGCGCAGCGATGCGGGTCGGGGTTCAGCAGGTGCAGGGGTTGGCTCAGGCGCTGCGCTGGCAGTTGCCGTTGTATGTGTGGCAGGTCTGCGCCAGTGCGTGGTCCCAGGCCGGGCGACCTGAGCAGCCAGTGGGTTGTCTGATGCCTGCGCCGCTTACTGCGGAGCAACTGGAGGCCGGTTTGGGCGAGTTGGTGCCGCCGTTGCGGCAGCTGGGTATCGCCCAGGTTGAGGAGAAGATGAGCCACGACTTTCTGTGGCGGCTGTCCTACGACCTGCAAACTGAAGGCATTGCCCGTTGGCGCAAGGCGCTCTCGCCCTTGTTAGGTGACATTGCCCGGCAAGTGCCGTTGCGTGGATTGTGGTTCAGCCTGCCGCTGCAACGGGCGCAAAGCGAGGGAGACAATACCTGGCCGCCTGAGGAAAGCTGGCTGGGTGTCGTTGAAGACAAGAACGGCAACCCGCGACGCCTGGGCGGGCATCCCGCTCGGGTCGCTTATGTGCTGATCATGGGGACGGCGTTGCTGTGGGGCGCGGGCATGGCGCTGTCCTTCGTCAGCAACCGTGCGCTCATCATCCAAGTACAAACCGCTTTGGCCGCCGTGCAGCAAATCGGTAGCAACGATGAGCAACATAAGGACGAACAACTCACCGCCCTCAATGAACTGATGCGCGAACTGGGCCGGCTGGACTATCGCGCCGAGCATGGGGTGCCTTGGCATCTGCGTTTTGGTCTGAGTCAGAATCAGGCCCTGCTGAATGCGTTATGGCCCCGTTATGTCGAAGCCAACCAACGCCTGATGATCGATCCGGCCGCCGCAAACTTGCAACGCCAGCTAACAGCGCTGACCAGATTGCCTGCCGACAGCCCGGAACGGGCCAGCCGCGCCCAGGACGCTTATCAGCAACTCAAAGCCTATTTGATGATGGCGCGGCCGGAAAAGGCTGATGCAGCGTTTCTGGTCAAGGCACTGGCCGAGGCGGAACCGACCCGTGCCGGTATCACTCCGGGTTTGTGGCAAGGCCTGTCGCCCGGGTTGTGGAAGTTCTACAGCGAACAACTGGCGGCGCATCCGGAATGGCGCATCGACGCCGACCCGACGCTGATCGCCCAGGCGCGCCGGGTATTGCTTAGCCAGTTGGGCCAGCGCAACGCCGAGGCCAGCCTGTATAAAAAGGTGCTGGAGGCCGCTGCCAATACAGCCCCGGATCTGAGCCTGCATGACATGGTGGGTGACACCGACGCGCTGTCGTTGCTGGCTTCGAGCAAGGAAGTCCCCGGCGTATTTACCCGACAAGCCTGGGAAGGTCAGGTGCGTCAGGCCATTGATGAAATCGCTGAAGCGCGCCGCGAAGAAATTGACTGGGTGCTCAGCGACAGCCACACCGACATCGCCGCCGAGCTGACCCCGGACGTGCTCAAACAACGCCTCACCGAACGTTACTTCCGGGACTACAGCAGCGCCTGGCTGGCGTTTCTCAACAACCTGCGCTGGCAGCGGCCTTACAGTCTGGCGGATGTCATCGACCAGATGACCCTGATGAGCGATGTCCGTCAGTCGCCGATCATCGCACTGATGAATACATTGGCGTGGCAGGGACAGGCTGGAACCCGTGGGCAGGCGCTGGCCGACTCCTTGATCCAGTCCGCTCAGCAGTTGATCAAAAAGGACGTCACGCCAGCCATTGATCAATTGGGTCTCGGTCCCAGCGGCCCGCTGGATGCCACTTTTGGCCCGTTACTGGCGCTGCTCGGCAAAGCCCAGGAAGACAACCGAGGCGATGAAAAACTCAGCCTGCAAGCCTTCCTCACTCGCGTTACTCGGGTGCGTTTGAAGCTGCAACAAATCAGCAACGCCCCCAACCCGCAGGAAATGACCCAGGCCATGGCGCAGACCGTGTTTCAGGGCAACAGCGTCGACTTGACCGACACCCAGGCTTACGGCCGCTTGATAGCCGCCAGCCTGGGTGCCGAATGGGGTTCGGTGGGCAACACTTTGTTTGTGCAGCCGCTGGATCAGGCCTGGCAAAAAATCTTGCAGCCCTCGGCGGCGAGCCTGAATAAACAGTGGCAGCGGGCAGTGGTCAACGAGTGGGACAAGGCCTTCACCGGGCGTTACCCGTTTGCCGCCACTGACAGCGACGTCTCGCTGCCCATGCTCGGGCAGATGATCCGCGCCAACTCCGGCCACATCGAACAATTCTTGCAGACTCAATTGGCCGGGATCCTGCGCAAGGAAGGCAGCCAGTGGGTGGCGGATACGCAAAACAGCCAAGGCTTGCGCCTGAACCCGCAATTTCTCACCGCCATCAATCAACTCAGCCACGTAGCCGACGTGCTCTACACCGACGGCGGCCTGGGCCTGAGTTTTGATCTGCAAGGCAAGGCCGTGGCCGAAATCATCGACACCACCTTCACCGTCAATGGCGTAACCCACCACTACTTTAACCAGCGGGAAAAATGGCAACGCTTCGACTGGCCGGGCCGCAGCGACTACCCCGGCGCGCAACTGCGCTGGACCAGCGTCTACACCGGCGAACGCCTGTACGGCGACTATCAAGGCACCTGGGGCCTGATCCGACTCCTGGAAAACGCCAAAGTCACCCTGCTCGATGACGGCGAAAGCCGCTACCACCTCGTCATCAAAGCCCCCGACGGCCAGGACCTGAACTGGCACCTGCGCACGGAAATGGGGGCGGGGCCGCTGGCGCTGCTCAAGCTGCGGGGTTTCACGATGCCGAAGGAGATTTTTCTCAATGAGGGCAAAGCCGCTAAATCGGTTTCTCAGAAAGGGACCGCACAATGAGCCTTGATACCTTGATATCCCGCTGCCTTGGCGAGCGCGACGCCGTGGCCCTAGCCCGAGAACACGCAACGCAGTGGGTGGAATGGCTACTGCCTATCAGCTCCGATTGCCCGGCGGGTGAGGATCCCGGTTATGACGATGACTTCCAGCTCATACGCGAAGAGGTCAACAAACTCTCTGGAGCCGACCCTGATCAGGTCATTCAGTTGGCGCAGAAAGTTCTGACTCAAACCGGTAAGGATTTGCGGGTCGCGACGTATTACCTGTGGGCTCGGTTACACAAGGATGGCGAGCAAGGGCTGGCTGAAGGCCTTAGCCTGATTGCCGCCTTAGTCGACGGTTACGCCGAGATACTTCCCGCAAGAGCCACTAGCCGCAAGATGGCGCTGGAGTGGCTGACCAGCGGCAAAGTGCTGGACAGTCTCTCCCTGTATCCGGAGGTGGTGAACGCCGAAGCCGAGCGAACCGTTGCTGCACTGGCTTGGCTAGAGAAAGGCCTTGAAGCATGGCCGGAAGATCAACGCCCCGATTTGTGCGGATTGTATGGCGCGCTGTCCTCACGGCTGGCGCAGTCAGGCGGGACACAGGCGCTGGTGCCGCAGAAAACGGTCACTCAGGAGTCGATGGCTCAAGTCACTGCGAAGCCCATTACCACCCCCAAATCCGGGCGCGACCTGCTGGATGGCGGTCGCGCACTGGCCCGTTATCTGCGCGAACAACCGCAGGGCTGGCTAGCTGCCCACCGCTTAATGAAGAGCCTCCGCTGGGACACCCTTGAGCAAACACCGCCTCAGGACGCCAGCGGAAACACTCGCCTTGACCCGCCACGCGGCGAGTACTGCGTGCAATTGAAGCGCTTGTATCAACAACAAAGCTGGGGTGAACTGCTCAGTCTGGTCGAGCAGATATTCAGCGAAGGGGCTCATCATTTTTGGCTCGATTTGCAGTGGTATCTCTGTCAGGCATTGAGCAAACAGCCCGCCCCTCAGGACAGTTGGGCCGATATCGTCAAGCGCGATTTGGGCATGATGCTGGAGCGTCTGCCCGGTATGGAAACCCTGTGCTGGAACAACGGCACACCGTTCGCTGATGAGACGACTCGCGAGTGGATCGCCCAGCACGTCAGCGGTAATCGCCCCCAACAATATTTGCCTGTATCTGCGGCGGGCCCAGCGATTGCCGATAGCGACATCCTTTCACTTGAAGCCGAAGCATTGGCGCAGGCCGACAGCACCGGCATTGAGCAGGCGCTCGCCTGGCTGGCCGAACGTCCTGACATAAAGACCGGGCGTCAGCGCTGGTTGCTGCGATTGCTGATGGCGCGGGTCGCGGAGCAATACGGCAAGACCGATCTGGCCATTCATCTGCTGACTGAACTTGACCTCAGCGCACAGCGCCAAGCCTTGGCCGACTGGGAGCCCGAGTTGAATTTCGAGGTCAAGGCTCGACTGCTCAAGCTATTGCGCTTGAAGGCGCAGCGCGGCGACGCGGACAAACCCGCCCTGGCTCGACGCATGGACGATCTTTTAGCGGCGCTGGTGGCGATTGATCCGGTGCGCGCTGCGGTGCTTTGCGCCTAAACACTTTCTATCAGGACTTTATCTTTGAGCACGGAAAATCTGACGCTGCACTACTACGACGCCGAGATGCGCTACCTGCGCGAGGCGGGCAAGGAGTTCGCAGAAGCCTTCCCTGATCGGGCGGCACAACTGCATCTGGATAAACCGGGAGCCCAGGACCCTTACGTTGAGCGACTGTTCGAAGGGTTTGCCTTCTTGATGGGCCGTCTGCGCGAGAAGCTGGACGACGACTTGCCAGAGCTGACCGAGGGTTTGGTCAGCCTGCTCTGGCCCCATTACTTGCGGACGATTCCATCGCTATCGATTGTGGAGTTGATGCCCGAACTGGTGCAGGTCAAACGTAGCGAGCCTATCGATATGGGCTTCGAAGTGTTGTCGCAACCTATCGGGCCACAGCACACCCGTTGCCGTTACACCACCACCCAGGATCTGGTGTTGCAGCCGCTGGCGCTTGAATCTCTCAAGCTTGAATACGAGCCAGACGGGCGCTCATTGCTGCGCATGCGCTTTGCTTGCGGAGCGCAGACGGATTGGAGTCAGGTAGACCTGAGCCGGCTTCCGCTTTACCTGAATGCCGATGCACCTCTGGCGAGTGCATTGCATCAGGCACTGACGCTAAATGCACAGACCCTGTATGTGCGATACCCCGGTCATCTGGAGCGCCAACGGCTGGACGGCCATTTTGCGCCAAAGGGTTTTGCCGATGAGGATCGCCTATGGCCCAAAGGCGACAGCGCCTTCAGTGGCTATCAGCTGCTGCTGGAGTACTTCACCTTTCGCGAGAAATTCATGTTCGTGACCCTTTGTGGTCTGGAGCAACTGGATCTTCAAACGGGCACTACGTGGTTTGAGCTTGAAGTAGTGCTTCGAGAGGCTTGGCCCCAAGGGTTTGAATTGAACGCCGAACATATTCGGTTGCACGCGGTGCCGGTTATCAATCTGTTCCCGCTGGCGGCTGACCCGCTTAACCTTGATCCGTTGCAGACCGACTACCTGTTGCGGCCGGTACGCCTGAAAGGTGGCCACACCGAAATTTATTCGGTAGACAGCGTCTCCTCGACCACAAACGCTATGCGCCATGAGTACGTACCTTTCACCAGCTTCCGACACAAGGGCGGCATGCTGAGGGACGAGGCACCCGAGCGCTACTTTCATACGAGGTTAAAGCGCGGCGCCAATGGCCTTCATGACACGTGGTTGATTCTTGGCGGCGATGGGTTTGATGAAGAACGGTTGACTGCGCAACAAAGCCTTTCACTAGAGCTCACTGCCACCAACGGGCAATTACCACGAAGAGCGCTACAAAGCACAGTGCTCGATTCCGTCGTGCAATCCGCGCAGGTGGGATTACGCGTGCGGAACCTGTCCGCCCCCACCCTGCCCTGCTACCCGCCGAACCGGGATCGTTTCCATTGGCGAGTGCTCAGCCATTTGGGTTCGAACTTCCTGCCAATGCTCGACAGCGCCGAAGTGCTGCGCGGCACCTTGGCGCTCTACGACTGGACCGGTAGCGAACTGAATCGGCGTCGGCTGGCGGCGATTGTCGAGGTGAAGCATCACCTGATCAAACATTTCGAAAAAGGCTTCCTGCTGCGCGGTGTTGATATCGAAGTCACGCTGGATGCCAACGGCTTCTCTGGCGAAGGTGATATCAGCCTGTTCGGCGAGATGCTCAACCGCTTCTTCGCGCTGTATGCCGACATCCACTTATACAACCAGCTCACGCTGATACTGCAACCCACTGGAAAATGCCTGCGATGGAACGAGAACCACAGTCAGCGTATTCCCGGCTGAACGCCACTGGTGTGCTGGATACGCTGAAAGGCCGGGTGTCTGAAGCCAACTTGTATCGCTTCTGCCAGTTGCTGGAACAGGCGATGCCAAATCACCCACCGCTGGGCAGTACTGCGCATCCCGCTGATGATCCGGTTCGCTTTCGACCAGACCCTGGGATGGGCTTTCCCGCCAGCGAATTGAAGGCAATTGAAACGGCTGATCCTGAGCGCCCTCCTACAGTCCGAACCCGCGTGCTCGGGCTGTACGGTATCGACTCGCCGTTACCAACAGCTTATCTGGACGACATCACCCAGCGCCGGGAAGGGCATGAAGCGCTGGAAGCTTTCCTCGACATTTTCAATCACCGGATCTTCACCCAGTTCTATCGGGTGTGGCGCAAATATTCCTATCCCGCAAGTTTCGAGGCTGGCGGAAAAGACGCAACCTCCCAATGCCTGCTTGGTTTGATAGGCCTGGGCATTCCGGGAACTGCCAAGCAGATCGCTACGCCGGTTTCGCGCTTTTTGGCTTTGCTCAGTGTGATGCGCCTGCCAACGCGGAATGCCGAAGGCATTGTTGCGCTGGTCAAACTACTGGCACCCAACACCACGGCAAGCGTTGTCCCGCACTTGCCGCAGAAGATCCTGTTGGAGCAACCCGCCAGCCTTTCCTACTCCCAGCCCGTGAGTTTGACTCAAGGCACACCGCTGGGCAGCGTTGGTCACGATGCCAACAGCCAATTACTACTGGAGTTGTTTACCAACGATCCCGCTGAGGCCAAAGGCTGGTTACCGGGCGCTCAGTTGCACAACGATTTGTTGGTGCTGCTGCGCGTGTATCTGGGCTGGCGTTGCACGGCGAAGCTGCAGCTCTCGTTACCCGTGCGCAGCCTGCCAAAAGCTGAACTGGGGCGCGCGCCGATTCTATTAGGCATGACAGCTGTGCTCGGCCTGGGCAGTGAAGCCCTGCAGGCCAAAGAGAACGACACCATCACCATCAACCTGGGCCGCTATCAAGGTCTTTTAAACAACGCCAAAAAAAGAGAGGTGCAGCATGTCGCGTACTGTTTGTAATTCATTAATGGTCGTCACGCTCGGTGCGCTGCTGGGTGGTTGCGGGCTGACCCAGAGCGTGTCGGAAGCCACTACTTCGACGGCCAAATCAATTTTCTATACAGAAGTGAAAACGCTGCATCTGGACTTTAGCGGCCGAGCATCCGTGAACTTGCATGAGTCGAAGATGACTGCGTTATCCGTGCCGACAATGGTGCGTGTGTATCAACTGCGCAGCGAGAAAGCTGTGGAGCGCGCTGACTACGACAAGCTGGTAAGCAATGACGAAGATGTCCTGGTAGGTGATCTGCTGGACAAAAGGGCTCTAGTCGTCAGACCGGAACAGGGAGCGCAACTGAACGTCCCGCTGCACGAGGACGCCAGGTTTGTCGCGGTCGTTGCTCTGTTTCGGCAACCCGAGGGCAAAGCGGATAAGTGGCGTTTGACGCTGAGCCGTGACGACCTGGACCCGGATCAACCACGGTTCGTCGAACTCGGGAACAACCAGTTGAACTTGCGCCCGCTGGTGAAGGATTAAACCGTGACCGAACGAAGCCCTTCCCTCTACGAAATGCTTTTGCAGAATTTCGACGGCGAACTCGACCTGCACCACGTCAGTGAGGATGACCAGCACACCTTGTCAGTGCTGGATAACTTGCAGCGCATCCTCAATAGCCGCTCTGGCACACTCAGCCATTTGCCGGAATACGGGTTGCCGGATATGGGCACAGTGCTGCAAGGCCTGCCCGCCACTGCACAGACGCTGATGACCACCATGCAGCAAACGCTGCTCAAGTATGAGCCGCGCCTTGCGGCGGTAAATATTGAAATGCTACCGCAGACTCTTCCCGGCCATTTGGACTACGCCCTTAACGCGCGACTTAGAGACGGCGAGCATCTGACATTTGGGACCACCCTCGCTCCAGAGGGACGCGTCCTGGTACGCCACCTCAAGCAGCAAAACTATCTGGCAAAGCCTTGAACTTGTAATGGAGGAAGGCTGGATGACAGCCCTGTTCGAAATGCGTATCCGGGTGGGCGGCGATCCGCGCAACTTTAGTGAATTTGCCGCGCTGAATAATGAACTGGCCAAGCTCACACATCCGGCTTGCCCAGAGGTGGATTGGGTCAAGGTAGAGCGCTTGTGTTTCTCGCTGTTTGAGAAAAACGGCGCAGAACTTCATACCGTCGCTTACTACATGCTGGCGCGCAGTCATCTCTATGGCCTTGAAGGCATGGCGCAAGGGGTGGCAATGATAGAAGCGCTCAGCTGCGAGTGGTCTCAATTGTGGCCTCCCATTGAGTCGGCCCGCGTGGACATACTGGCTTGGCTTTTTGCGCAGCTTGCACCCCTGATACGCGGTATGAAATTCAACGCCCAACATACTCCTGCGCTAATTCATGTAGCCGCTGAACTGGACCGTCTCGATCAGCTTCTGATGCATCAGACATCGGCCTCTGTACCAACGCTTAAAACCCTGCGTGAACAGATTGAGAATTGCCTGCGCCGATTAGAGAAAAACCCAGTCGCGGCTCATGCTCTACCGCGACGGCCAATGGGGCCTGATCCAGCACTGACTATGCCCGTAGTAATACTGCCCACTATCTCCATCGCCCAAATCCCGACCCCGAGACCGGAAGCGAAGAAACGCAGCACCCCTCTATGGGTAGCGGCGTCGGCCGCTCTGATTGCCGTCAGCAGCTGGCTGGCTTGGGACAAATGGAGCATTGGCCCTGATAGCAAAAGCGCTCTTCCCTTCGCCAGCATTTTTCATCAGGAACAGAAACTCGCCGATCCCGTGCATCTGGACAGCTTGTCTTTATTCGACGCGGGGAGCACCGAGCTGAAGCCGGGTGCAACCAAAATTCTGATCAATGCGCTGGTGAGCATCAAAGCCCAACCAGGCTGGTTGATCGTCATCACCGGGCATTCCGACACGACCGGCGACGCTGCACAGAATATGAAAATATCCCAAGCCCGCGCTGCAGCCGTACGTGAGTGGATGAAGGGCATGGGCGATATACCCGACAGCTGTTTCGCAGTTCAAGGTCTAGCAGCAACCCAGCCGCTTTTGAGTAATGACACCGAGCCAGGCCGGGCCGCCAATCGCCGTGTTGATATCCGTTTGGTGCCGCAATCCGGGGCCTGTGAACAGATCGCCGATGACGCAACTGGCAGGCCAGTTAAAAATTCATAAGGTTAACTTTTGGCGAAGTTATGTCGCTTAGTTTATCCGTGGGAATTTTCCTACCACCCCCGACGACGTTCTTACCTAACCGTCGGATTTATCTGACATTTTTCAACGCAATATTCCTTTAGAGTCCCGTCGCTGTTCATAACTTCTAAAAAATTAATCGGGATTTTTGAATGAAAAAGCTGTGGATGTCCGCTGGCCTTGCAACCTTGATTGCGACCACCAGTGGCTGTGTGAGCTACAACATGAGCCAACCGAGCGCGCCGCTGGAAGGCGTGGTCAAGAGTGATTTGAAAGCCGACGTAAAAGTAGGCGAAGCCATCAGTGGCGAGTCCTCCACCAACATCCTGTTCAACTTCTTCGCGTTTGGCGGTGACACGCAATTCGCTGATGGCGTTGTTTATGGTGGTGGTGCG
>Ga0247806_10000328_pt1 | contig 31927 bp, 26 predicted proteins | sample UWRJL059202B1_FD_179935 | JGI IMG/M metagenome (GOLD analysis project Ga0247806, IMG submission 179935) | Plant litter microbial communities from Arlington Agricultural Research Station in Wisconsin, United States - UWRJ-L059-202B-1 | ecosystem: Environmental > Terrestrial > Plant litter >... | reverse complement strand
AGCATACAGCTTAAAGCCTAAAGCAAAAAATAATGATTACAACAGCAAAAAGATTAGATACAGTTGAAGAATACTACTTCTCATCAAAATTGAGAGAAGTGCGTCAACTGCAGTCTGAAGGGAAATCTATCATCAATATGGGAATTGGAAGCCCTGATTTGAGTCCGTCGAAAGCAGTGATTGAAGCGGTTGCCGCAGCAATTCAAGAAGAAAACGGGCACGGTTATCAGAGTTATCAGGGATTGCCGGAATTGAGAAAAGGAATGGCAGATTTTTATCAGAATCAATTTGGTGTTGCATTAAATCCGAATAATGAGATTTTGCCTTTGATGGGTTCGAAAGAAGGAATTATGCACATTTCGCTAGCTTTCTTAAATGAAGGCGATCACGTTTTGATTCCGAATCCAGGTTATCCGACTTATACTTCGGTAACTAATTTGGTTGGTGCAGTTCCGGTTTATTATGATTTGAAAGAAGCGAATGCATGGGAACCTGATTTTGAGGCTATAGAAAAACTAGATCTTTCGAAAGTAAAAATTATGTGGCTGGGTTATCCGCACATGCCAACAGGAGCAAGAGGAAGTCTGGCGTTATTTGAAAAATTGGTTGTTTTTGCTAAAAAACATAACATATTATTGGTTAACGATAATCCGTATAGTTTTGTTTTGAATGATAATCCGATGAGTTTATTGCAGGTGGAAGGAGCGAAAGAAGTCGCTTTAGAATTGAATTCACTTAGTAAAACTTTCAACATGGCCGGCTGGAGAGTGGGAATGGTTTTAGGAAATGCTGAAATTATCGATGCAGTTCTAAAAGTAAAAAGTAACATGGACAGCGGGATGTATTACGGAATTCAGAAAGGTGCAATTGCAGCATTGAATTGTGACAAATCATGGTTCGAAGAGCAAAACAAAATTTACAGACGCCGCAGAGAATTAACAGAAAAATTAGCAGAAAAATTAGGCTGCGAAGTTTATAAAGAAGGAGTTGGACTTTTTGTCTGGGCTAAATTGCCGGAAGGAATCGAATCAGCAGAGAAGTTCATTGACGAAATATTATATGAGAAACATATTTTCATCACACCGGGAACAATTTTCGGAAGCAATGGTGAAGGATATATCAGATTTTCGTTGTGTGTAAAAGAAGAAAAAGTACAGGAAGCGATAGATAGATTTTAGAGTTTTCACTATAAGCAAAACGATTATTTCTCAATTAGAAAGAATTAAAAGATCAATATATAACAATTAAAAACAAAATCTACAAAATGAAAAAACTGCAATTGTTTTACTTACTTATACCAATTTTATTTATAGCATGTGAGGGAGATGAAGGACCTATTGGAGAAAAAGGATCAAGTGGAGTAAATACTTTAATAAATATGTCTGTTGTAAATCCAGGACTAGACTGCGAAAATGGAGGAATAAAAGTTGAAACGGGACTAGATAGTAATTTTAACGGAGTTCTTGATAATAATGAAGTTCAAAATACAAAATATGTTTGTAATGGAGTTAATGGAAAAAACAGTTTAACAACAGTTATAAAAGAACCTGCAGGTTTAAGCTGTGATAATGGTGGAATAAAAATAAATTCTGGCTTAGATCTAAATAGAAATGGTGTTTTAGAAGAAAATGAGATAACTTCTACAGCATACGTTTGTAATGGAGTTGCTGGTAATGCCAGTTTAACAAGAACAACTAATGAGAATTCAGGAGGCAATTGTGGAAATGGAGGTTTAAAAGTTGAATACGGATTAGATGTAAACAAAGACGGAATATTAAATGACAATGAAGTAACATACACAACTTATGTATGTAATGGAATTAATGGGAATTTAAGTCTTGTGAATATAACAGATGAAGCTAAAGGTGGAATTTGTGGAAATGGAGGAATAAAAATAGAATCAGGGATTGATGTAAATAATAATAAAATATTAGATAATTCAGAAGTTCAAGTTACAAAATATGTGTGTAATGGAAATGGAGGAATTGTATTTGTAGAAGCTCGAGTGAGTTTGAATACTATAAGTACAGTATATGCTAATCCAATTTCGAAAGGGATCAGATTTGATATTAGAGAATTCAAAGATGTAAAGTCAGTTGTTTTTGAGGCGAGTCCTTATGTAGCTAATTCTAATAATTATGCCTTAGTGGAACTATATAATATTACAGATGGTAAAGCAATAGTCAATAGTTTAATTAGAAGCAATAATTTACCGAGCGCCGTACAAAATTTACAATCAAATGAAATTTTAAATGAACTTCCTCAAAAAGAAGTGCAATTGGGAATAAAATTGAGTTCTGAGATTTCTGGACAATTTTCAGAAGTAAATAATGCTTGTCTTATAATAAGAAGTGAATAACTGGAAATAGCATTAAGCAAAAATTTATGAAAGTATACGTAATAGGAATAGGGTTAATAGGAGGTTCGATGGTGCTGGACATCAAAGACCAACATCCGGATGCCACTATTTTTGGAATAGATAATAACGAAAAACATTTGCAGGAAGCAATTGATTTGGGTGTTATCGATCAGGCTGGAAACTTTGAAGATTTGGCTGATGCCGATTTTGTAATTGTTTCGGTTCCGGTTGATGTAGCGCTGATCGTTTTGCCAAAAGTATTGGATTTAGTTGGAGACAAAACAATTGTTTTTGAAGTGGGTTCAACTAAAAAGCCAATTTGTGATGCAGTTGCCAATCATCCGAAAAGAAGAAATTTTATCGCAACGCATCCAATTGCAGGAACAGAGTTTTCCGGGCCATCGGCGGCGATAAGAGGTTTGTTTAAAGGAAAGACAAACATCATTTGTGAAGTGGAAAAGACCACTTTTAAATTGCAGGAAAAGGCATTACAGCTTTTTAATGAAATTGGAATGAGGATTCGCTATATGGATCCGACTTCGCACGACAAACACATTGCTTACGTTTCGCATCTGTCGCACATTAGTTCGTTTATGCTCGGGAAAACCGTAATGAATAAAGAAAAAGACGAACAGGATATTTTTGATATGGCGGGAAGTGGATTTGAAAGTACCGTTCGTTTAGCAAAAAGTTCTCCCGCAATGTGGACACCGATTTTTAAGCAGAACAAAGAACACGTTATTGAAACATTAGAAGAATATATTTCAAATCTCAGTCGGTTTAGGGATTTGCTAAAAGAAGAAAATTACAATGCCATTTTTGAAGAAATGGAAAGCACAAATAAAATAAAAGAAATACTAAACGGATTAACAACAACTAAAAAGTAAATTAGAATTAAGATGGAAAATAAAAAAGAAATGAGAAAGTGGTTAGAAGATTTCAATTTAAATCACCCACTTGTGATAGCTGGACCTTGTAGTGCAGAAACGGAAGACCAAGTATTGAAAATTGCTCATGAATTGAAAGATTCAAAAGTTAGTGTATTCAGAGCAGGAATCTGGAAACCAAGAACGCGTCCGGGAGGATTTGAAGGTGTTGGAGAAATTGGTTTAAAATGGTTGCAAAAAGCTAAAAAAGAAACTGGTTTATTGATGGGAACTGAAGTTGCGACTGCAGCTCACTGTAAACTGGCTTTAGAACATGATATCGACGTTTTATGGGTTGGTGCCCGTACAACTGCAAATCCTTTCGCAGTTCAGGAAATTGCTGATACATTGAAAGGAACTGATAAAATCGTTTTGGTTAAAAACCCTGTAAACCCTGACTTAGCTTTATGGCTAGGTGGTGTTGAGCGTTTACACATGGCTGGAATCGAGAAATTAGGAGTTATCCACAGAGGTTTCTCTACTTACGAAAAAACAAAATACAGAAATATCCCGGAATGGCAAATTGCTATCGAATTACAAAATAAATTCCCTGATTTACCATTAATCATCGATCCATCTCATATTACAGGAGATCGTAAAATGATTTTCGAAGTAACGCAAGAGGCTTTAGATTTGAACTACGATGGTATGATTATCGAAACGCACTACGATCCGGACAACGCTTGGTCTGATGCTGCTCAACAAGTTACTCCTGATGCTTTGAAACAAATCATTAAAGATTTGACTATCAGAAAAACGGATGATACTACAGATGAGTACAGTTCAAAAATGACAAAATTAAGAGCTAACATCGACGTACTTGATGCTAACTTATTAGAGTTATTAGGAAAACGTATGAAAGTAGCTGACGAAATTGGTCAGGTGAAAAAAGATGCAAACGTAGCGATTCTTCAAAACAATCGTTGGAATGAAATCTTAGGAAAAATGATTTTAGAAGGTGAGAAAAAAGGTCTTACTGAAGAGTTTGTTTTGAGAATGTTCAAAGCTATTCACCAGGAAAGTATTGGTCACCAGGAGAAAATTTTCAACGCATAATTTTTTTCAAAGAATATAAGTGATATAAGATAATTTTAGGTTTTTCTAAAATTTGTTATTTGGTTTTCTTATATCATAATTTTAAAAATAGATTGTTTTTTTAATCCCCATTTCTTCGAAAGAAGAGTGGGGATTTTTGTTTTATAATATATAGCCAACGGTTTCAACCGCGGGGACGCAATCAATTACCTGATGATCTTTAAGTCTTAGGTTGAAACCGAGGACAATCTTTAAAATTATTCATTTATCTTTGCAAAGATTTAATTTCAATCTGAAATCTAAAATCTGAAATCTAAAATTAAAGAATGACAGGACTCGTATATAAATCTACAGGAAGTTGGTACACCGTAAAATCAGAGCAAGGCGATTTTATAGAATGCCGTATGAAGGGGAAGTTTAGGATGAAAGGTATTAAAAGTACTAATCCTATTGCTGTAGGCGATATTGTTGATTACGAATTGGAAGAAACCTCAGATGCAGTAACAGGAACGATTTTTAATATTCATGAAAGAAAGAATTATATCGTCCGTAAATCGGTTAACCTTTCGCATCAAATGCATATTATCGCATCAAATATTGATCGCGTTTTTTTATTGATCACTATTAACAATCCGCCAACAACCTTTAATTTTATAGATCGTTTTTTGGTCACTGCCGAAGCTTACAATATTGAGACTATTTTGGTTTTTAATAAAATAGATACTTTTGACGAACCTACTCTTGAAGATCAATTGTATATGCAATATGTATATCAGCAAATTGGTTACAAATGTCTTCGCGTTTCTTCTACAGAAATGAAAGGAATTGATGAATTAAAAGAAATGATGATTGGTAAAGTAAGCATGTTTTCCGGACATTCAGGTGTTGGAAAATCAACTTTAGTCAATGCGATGGAACCTTCATTACATCTTAAAACCAAAACTATTTCTGAAGCCAGTAAACAAGGTCAGCACACAACAACTTTTGCCGAAATGTATGATTTGTCTTTTGATGCCAAAATTATCGATACCCCTGGAATTAAAGGTTTCGGAATTGTGGATATGGAGAAAGAAGAGATCAGCGGTTATTTTCCTGAATTCTTCAAATTAAAAGATCAGTGCAAGTTTAACAACTGTTTACATAAAGAAGAACCACATTGCGCTATCAAGGCTGCATTAGAAAGAGACGAGATCGCCTGGTCTCGCTATAATAGTTATTTGAAAATCCTCGAAGGTGATGAAGAAAATTATCGCACTGATTCTTATGATGAGGATCGTAAAATTAGTGATGAAACGAGAAACCAGAAATAATTGTGAATTGTAAATGGTTAATTGTGGATTATGGCTGATAACGTTATAAAAACAAAATCTTTCAATTTTGCCCTGAGGATTATTAAATTGTTTCAGTTTCTAAATCAAGAAAAGAAAGAATTTGTTTTAAGCAAACAATTACTTCGCAGTGGAACTTCAATAGGAGCATTGGTTCGCGAATCCGAACAAGCAGAAAGCAAAAAAGATTTTATTCATAAATTAGCAATTGCACAAAAAGAAGCCAACGAAACAGATTATTGGTTGGAATTGTTGCTTCAGTCAGATTATTTAAATGAAACTCAATTCAAATCAATTAAATCTGATATTGTAGAAATCAATAAAATTCTAGCTTCAATCATAATTACAACGAAACAAAAATTGACTACAATCTAAAATTCACAATTAACCATTCATAATTAACCATTTCTATGAGAGTTGTTCTTCAAAGAGTATCACAAGCATCTGTAACTGTTGATTCTAAAATTGTTGCTGATATTCAAAAGGGATTACTAGTTTTAGTTGGAATTGAAGATGCCGACATTCATGAAGACATCGATTGGCTGGTTGGTAAAATCATTAAAATGAGAATTTTTGGTGATGAAAATGATGTTATGAATTGTTCTGTTCAGGATATCGATGGTGAGATTATTGTGGTTAGTCAGTTTACACTTCACGCCTCTACAAAAAAAGGAAATCGTCCTTCTTATATAAAAGCTTCAAAGCCAGAGTTTGCGATTCCGATGTATGAAAACTTCGTAAAATCTTTAGAAAAAGACTTTGGTAAAAAAGTACAAACCGGAATTTTTGGTGCCGATATGAAAGTTAGTCTGTTAAATGATGGTCCGGTTACTATTTTGATAGACAGTAAAAACAGAGAGTAAAAAATCATAAACAAATGTTAAGGATTTCTAAAAATAATATATATTTGGCGAAATTCCTTACTGATGAAAAGCCCCGTTTTTGCGTTATTTTTTCTTCTATTTACCGTTTTTTCTTCCGCTCAAAAGAGCGAATTTCCAGCATTTACAATTTCAGATAGTCTTAAACAAAATGCCAATGCAGTAGTTCGCTTAGATCAAACCGATATTACAATTTTGTCGCAGCGAAGCATGAATACCAAAAATCATCGCGTTGTAACTGTTTTTAATAAAAAAGGTTTTGATGATATCGATGCTTATGAATTTTATGATAAATCAACATCGGTTAAAAATATTGAGGCTATAATTTACGATGCTTTCGGAAAAGAAATTAAGAAAATAAAAAGAAAAGATTTCAAAGATCAAAGTGTTGTTGGTGGTGGAACTTTGTTTTCTGACAACAGGTATATCTTTTTGGATTATACCCCTATTTCTTATCCTTTTACAATTGAATTTAATAGTGAAGTTCAAACTTCTTCAACAGCTTTTATCCCAAGATGGATGCCATTAAGGAGTTATGGTATTAGTATCGAAAAATCTTTTTTAAATGTAATTTACCCGGCAGATTTGGGTTTTAAAAAGAAAGAATTTCAATTTTTAGATTTTAATATAAAAAAAATAACAGATACTAATACACAACTGTCGTATACAGCCAGCAATATTTTGGCTCAAAAAAACGAAGATTATAGTCCGTCGTATAAAGATCTTTTTCCTAAAGTCATGATGGGTTTAGAGCATTTTCACTTAGAAGGTGTTGATGGAACAGCCACAAATTGGGTTGATTTTGGCAAATGGTATTCTGAAAAAATATTATCCGGAACAACAGATTTGCCTGAAGAAACAAAAGCAAAAATTAAAGTTGTTGTTGGAGATGAAAAAGATCCGATTAAAAAAGCAAAATTGGTTTATGATTTTGTGCAGAAAAAATCCAGATATGTAAGCATTCAGGTAGGTATTGGAGGTTGGAAACCGATGCTTGCGACAGATGTTGATCGATTGGGTTATGGAGATTGTAAAGCATTAACGAATTACACAAAAGCCCTTTTGCAAGCCGTTGATGTGCCTTCTTACAACACAGTTTTGTATGGAGATAGTTATAAAACGAATATCGAATCTGATTTTGTTTCGATGCAGGGAAATCACATGATTTTATCTATTCCAAACGGAAACCAATATACATGGCTGGAATGTACAAGTCAGGATGATCCTTTTGGTTATCAGGGAAATTTTACTGATGACAGAGATGTTTTGGTAATTAAACCTGACGGTGGGGAAATTGTAAGAACCAAAATTTACGATGACAAAGGGAATTTGCAAACAGATAGAGGAAATTATTCTATTGATGAAAATGGAAATTTTTCAGGATCAGTGTCCATCGTCTCAGAAGGGTCGCAGTATAGTTCTAAATGCAGAGTGGAGCATTTACAGCCAACAGAAAAGGAAGCTCATTATAAAGAATATTGGGGCAATATTAATAATCTTAAACTAGGAAAAATAACTTTTATTAACGATAAAGAAAATATTCGTTTTAGTGAAAATGTTCACTTAAATGCTATTAACTACGGGACAATTTCTGCCAATAAATTAATTTTTCCGGTCGATGCTTTTAATCAAAACAGAAGTAATGTTAAGCGAATTCGAAATAGAAAAAATCCCTTTCAGATTCAGCGTGGGTATTTAGACACAGATGAAATCGAGATCAATTTGCCAGCAGGTTTTACGATCGAATTTTTGCCCGCAGATTACGAATTGAAAGGCAAATTTGGCGAATATAAAACCGAAATCATCAAAAAAGAAAATAACAAACTCGTTTACAAACGCTCTATGTTTTTGAATAAAGGAAAATATTCAAATAAAGAATATGATGAATACCGCCTTTTTATGGAACAGGTATCAAGAAACGATAACGCCAAAATTATATTAACCAAAAACTAACCTGAAAATAACTAACACAGCCAAAACCAATGAAATTTATTAAATCCTTTTTTGTGTCAATTCTCCTGTTATTGATTTCAAATGTAACTGCGCAGGAGTTTAAATTAGGAAAAGTCTCTGTAGCAGAATTAGAAGAGAAATTTCATCCAAAAGATACCACTGCCGTCGCTGCAATATTGTATAAAAAAGGAATCTCAAAAATAGAATACAATGAGAATGACGGTTTTGTCACAGTAACAGATGTTGAAACCAGAATCAAAATCTATAAAAAAGAAGGTTATAGCTGGGTTACTCATAAAGTTTGGTATTACAACAACGGTAATATATCTGAAAAAGTATCTTTTAATGATGCTGTGACTTATAATTTGGTAGGTGGTAAAATCGAGAAGACAAAATTAAAGAGCGAAGGAATTTTTGACGAAGTACTTAATAAATATACCGGACAGAAAAAGATCACAATGCCAAATGTAAAAGAAGGCTCAATTATAGAATTCAGATACACGATCAGAAGCCCTGCCAGAATGATTAGAGAATGGGATTTTCAAACGAGTATTCCTGTAAATTATTCTCAGTTTGTAACTTATATTCCGGAGTATTATACCTTTAATGCCAGACAAAAGGGATATGTTTTCCCAAAAGTAACTACCGAAAAAAGCAACAAATCAATTATTTCAAATAGCAAGGATAGATCTCTGGGGCCAGGCTACGTTTCTAAAACTACGTTTTCACAAGATAAGATTGAATATATAGAAACAAAAACCACTTATGCTGGAGAAAACTTTCCGGCAATGAAAGATGAATCTTTTGTAAATAATATTGATAATTATACCGCAAGCGTTCAACACGAATTAGCCATGGTAAAATTTCCAAATGAACCATTGAGACCTTATTCTACAGATTGGAATTCTGTCGTCAAAACAATTTACGATTATGATACTTTTGGGCCTGAATTAAATAAAACCGGTTATTTTGAAGATGATTTAAAAGTTGTTTTAGCAGGAAAAAATTCTGATGAAGAAAAAATTCTTGCTATTTTAAATCACGCAAAATCAAGTGTAAAATGGAATGGCTATTACGGTTATGATTGCGATAACGGCGTTCGAAAATCATACAAAGAAAAATCAGGAAATGTTGGAGATATTAATTTAATGCTAACTGCAATGTTGCGTTATTCAGGTTTAAAGGCAAATCCTGTTTTAGTGAGTACGCGATCAAACGGAATTCCTTTATTTCCAAACAGAACAGCTTTTAATTACGTGATTGCAGCAGTCGAAACTCCAAACGGAAATATTTTGCTTGATGCTACAGATCGATTTTCAACGCCAAACATTCTGCCTTTAAGAACATTAAATTGGCAGGGAAGACTAATTAGAAAAGATGGAACTTCAGAAGAAGTAGATTTGATGCCAAGCAAGCCATCTGCTGATAATATTTTTATCACCTATAGTATTGATAGTGATGGAAAAATTACTGGAAAAGCCAGAAGACAATGCACGGACTATAATGCTATGATTACCAGAGATAATATTTCTGGTTTGAAGGAAGAAGAATATTTGGAAAAATTAGAAAATCAGAATAATAAAATAGAGATAAGCGAATTTTCACGAACAAACGAAAAAGAAATTTTATTGCCTATTGTAGAAACCTACTCGTTTACAGGAAACAATTTATGCGAACAAATTGGCGGTAAAATTTATGTAAATCCGATGCTGTTTTTTACCAATGAAAAGAATCCTTTTAAACAGGAAATTAGAGAATATCCGGTAGATTTTGGTTTTCCTTTTACTGACAAATACAATATCACAATTCAAATTCCGGAAGGTTTTTCAGTAGAAAGTTTGCCGGCTCCCGCAGTAATGACGATGGAGGATAATTTAGGTACTTTCAAATATAATATTGCAGTAAGCGGAAATTCTTTGCAATTAGTTGTGGCGCATCAGATCAATCAACCTATTGTAGGAACTGATAAATATGAAATGCTAAAAGAATATTATAAAGCAATGATTGCAAAAGAAACCGAAAAAATAGTTTTAAAAAGAATATAATATGAGATTTTACGGTTTAGTACTGGTTGCTTTTTTACTTTTAAGTATTTCAAAAATTAACGCTCAAAATTATGAATTAGGCAAAGTAACAATTGAAGAATTACAGCAAAAAGTAAATGCAAAAGATACTACCGCAGCCGCAGCAGTTTTATTTAAAAAAGGAAAAACATTTTTTACTTATACATCAGAAAGAGGTTTTACGGCTAATCATGTTTATGAATTTAAAATCAAAATATACAAAAAAGAAGGACTTAACCTGGCAAACCATAAAGTTTCTTACTACATAGGATATGAAAACAGGAATGATGATAGTGTTAGTTTTTCAAATGCAGCGACATATAATTTGGAAAATGGTGTCATTGTAAAAACAAAATTAAATAGTGAAGGTGTTTTTAATAGCAACATCAATAAATACTGGAATCAGGCAATGATTACTTTGCCCAACGTAAAAGTTGGGTCTGTTATCGAATTTAAATATGTCGTGAAATCAGAAAATCTGATTAGGCTACCTGATTTCGATTTTCAATATCCTTTTCCTGTTGCTTTTTTTGAGTATAAAACTGAAATTCCTGAGTTCCTGATTTATAAAACAATACTTATTGGTCAAGTAAATATTAAGTCAAGCACTGAAGTAGTAGAGAGTAAACAAATATTTGCTACAGGCTACAAACAAATTAACAGTCTTTATACTTCTGAAAATATTCCTGCGCTAAAAAATGAAAAATTTGTCGATAACATAAGCAATTATTCAGGTTCTATACAAAATGAATTAGAAAGAAAACGATTTCCAAGTGAACCTATTGTAGATTTAACTAAGACCTGGGAAGGAGTTGCAACTAGTATTTATGAAAATGAGAGTTTTGGAAAAGAGATTAAATTTAAAAACTATTATTCTGAAGATTTAAAAATTTTATTAGCAAATGGAAACCTGCCTTTGGATCGGTTAAATGCGATATTCAACTTTGTTCAGAATAGAATGAACTGGAATAAAGAAAATGGATATTTTGTAGACAAAGGAGTTAAAAAAGCATATGAATCAAGAACAGGAAATGTCGCAGAAATAAATTTCATTTTGATTTCGATGCTAAAAACTGCGGGTATAGAAGTGAATCCGGTTTTGGTTAGTACCCTTGAAAATGGCGTGCCTGTATTTCCAAACCGTACTGTTTTTAATTATGTAATTGCCGCTGCAGAAATCAATGGAAAGAAAATTTTATTAAATGCAGCGAATAAGTTTACTACAGCAAATGTTTTGCCACTAAACCTATTAAACTGGAAAGGAAGACTTATAAAACAAGATGGTTCTTCGCAGGAAATTGATCTTATTCCTGAATCTTTATCAAAAGACAACTATACAATAATAGCCACTATAGATCCTGAATTAAAACAAATTCACGGACAAGTTAGAATTAGAAGAGCAGATTATTCGGCACTTCAATTTAGAGAATTAAAAGTAAGCAATAATGATGAAGACGCTTATCTTGAAAAGTTAGAAAATGATTTGAGCAAAATCGAAATTAAAGATTATTTATTAGAAAATAAGAATGAAGATTTGTCGAAACCAGTGGTAGAGAAATTTAATTTTTCATGGAGCAATGCTTATGATATGATTAACGGAAAAATATTTTTAAAACCCTTGCTTTTCTTTACAGACACTTCCAATCCGCTTGTTCAGGAAGAAAGACAAATGCCAGTTTATTTTGGATATCCGGATCAGAATGTTTACAATGTCTTCTTAGAAATCCCGGATGGCTATGTTGTAGAATCGCTTCCAAAACCAATACGAATTAGTACAGAAGGTAAAGATGGTTTTTATATAATGAATATGAATACTGAAGAAAATAAAATACAAATTCAGGTGACAAAAGGAATAAACAAAGCTATTTTTGCAGCAAGTGACTACGATATACTGAAAGAATTTTTTCAGAAAATCATTGTAAGTCAAAATGAAAAAATTGTTCTTAAAAAAATATAATTATGGATTTGAAAAATGCACAACTTGATGTTGATACGTGGATAAAAGAACACGGAGTTCGCTATTTTAATGAATTAACCAATATGGCACAACTTACTGAAGAAGTTGGCGAAGTTGCCCGTATTATCGCCCGTAGATATGGTGAACAGTCTGAAAAAGAAAGCGATAAAAACAAAGACTTAGGCGAAGAACTAGCCGATGTTGTTTTTGTAGTTTTATGTTTGGCGAATCAAACCGGAATCGATTTACAGGCGGCTTTCGACAAAAAAATGGATTTAAAATCGGTTAGAGACAAGGATCGTCACAAAAACAACGATAAATTAAAATAATTGTGAAATATCACTTATATGTTTTTAATTATGAGTTTTGAATTTTGAATTATGAATGGGGAGTGGTAAATTGCATGCCTGAATTATGTTTCTAATGATTCATAATTCAATTCACAACTTACAATAAAAAAAATGAATTTAAAATTAAGCACGAATTCACCATTCACCATTGATAATTCTCAATTAAATATAACAGGATCAAAAAGCGAAACCAATCGTTTATTATTACTAAAAGCATTATTTCCAAATATTACACTGGCCAATACTTCAAATTCTGATGACAGCGAAGTAATGCAAAAAGCGTTGGTAGGTAATGATGAAATTGTAGATATCCATCATGCAGGAACCGCGATGCGTTTTTTAACAGCATATTTTGCTGTAAATGAAGGTAGAGAAGTTGTAATGACCGGTTCAAGCCGAATGCAGGAACGTCCGATAAAAATTCTGGTAGAAGCTTTGGCCCAATTGGGGGTTGAGATCTCTTATGAAAAAGAAGAAGGATATCCGCCAATAAGAATTAAAGGAAAAAAAGTTACCGCTTCAAAAGTAACTTTGGCTGCAAATGTGAGCAGTCAGTATATTTCGGCTTTATTACTAGTCGCTTCAAAATTAGACAACGGTTTAGAGCTGACGTTGGAAGGAGAAATCACTTCAATTCCGTACATCAAAATGACTTTGGCTTTGCTAAATGATTTGGATATTCAAACCATTTTTGAAGGAAATGTTATAAAAGTATATCCAAAAACAGAAGTTGCAGCTAAAGAAATGGTTGTAGAATCAGACTGGAGTTCAGCATCCTACTTTTTTAGTTTAGTAGCTTTGGCTGATTCAGCTTCTATTACCTTAAGCAGTTATAAAAAGGACAGTTTACAAGGTGATTCAGAATTGGTGTCACTTTATGAAAAAATGGGGGTTCAAACTACGTTTCAAAACAATAAAATGACTTTGGTAAAACAAGAGGATTTTAAATTTGAAGACGTAAATTTCGAATTAAACAACACGCCGGATATTGCGCAAACAATTGTCGTTACTTGTTTAGGTTTAGGAATTGGCTGCCACTTAACAGGTCTTCATACTTTAAAAATCAAAGAAACAGATCGATTAGAAGCACTTCGAATTGAATTGACAAAATTAGGCGCCAATATTGCAGTTACGAATGATAGCCTGACCTTATTACCTTCGCATGATATCAATCATAACGTAAAAATTGCCACTTATAATGATCACCGTATGGCAATGGCTTTTGCACCTTTAGCGATTAAAGTACCAATTATTATCGAAAATGCCGAAGTAGTTTCAAAATCATATCCTGATTTCTGGAACGATTTGAAAGCATTAAATTTTGAAATTTCAGAATTGTAAAATTTTACACTACATAAGAAATAAGTTCATTTAAAAGTCGAACACTAAATTGCATAACCCTAGTTTTAACTAGGGGTTTTTGCGTTTCGGTTTTTCAGCTTTAGCCAGGTAAAAACTTTGGACAATTCTAAAGATTTCAATTTAAATGAACTTATATTTCTTATATGATGTATAAAACGTTTTTTGATGTTGTCGAAACGCCACTAAATCAACGACTTTTGAAAATAAACGTCAAAACACTTGACAACGCCTATCTCACAATCGTATATTTGCACACGATTTATAATTTTAGATAGAAAATCTAAAATCTACACTCTAAAATCAACAATGCCAATATGAAATTATCACATTTTCAATTTAACTTACCAAAAGAACTTTTAGCGGAATTTCCAGCAGAAAACAGAGATGAGTCTCGTTTAATGGTAATCGATCGTCAAAAACAAACTATAGAACATAAAATGTTTAAAGATGTTATCAACTATTTTGATGACGGAGACGTTTTAATTCTTAACAATACTAAAGTTTTCCCTGCGCGTTTGTATGGAAACAAAGAAAAAACAGGAGCAAGAATTGAAGTTTTCTTATTAAGAGAATTAAATTCAGAGCAACGTCTTTGGGACGTTTTGGTAGATCCGGCCAGAAAAATCCGTATCGGAAACAAACTTTATTTTGGTGATGACGATTCGTTAGTTGCTGAGGTTATTGATAATACAACTTCTCGTGGTAGAACATTACGTTTTTTATATGACGGTTCTTACGAAGAATTCAGAAACAAATTGACAGAACTTGGAGAAACTCCAATTCCTAAATACATCAACAGAGAAGTAACTGCTGAAGATGCTGAAAGATATCAAACTATTTATGCAAAAGAAGAAGGAGCTGTTGCAGCACCAACTGCTGGTTTACACTTTTCGAAACACCTTTTGAAAAAGCTGGAAATTAAGGGAGTAAATTTTGCAGAAGTAACACTTCACGTTGGATTAGGAACTTTTAATCCGGTTGAGGTTGAAGATTTATCGAAACACAAAATGGATTCTGAAGAATTGATTATCAAACAAGAAGCCTGCGATATTGTAAATTCGGCAAAAGTAAACAAAAAACGCATTTGCGCTGTTGGAACTACTTCAATGCGTGCAATTGAAAGTTCAGTTTCATCTCAAAATACTCTAAATCCTTACGAAGGATGGACAAATAAATTTATTTTCCCTCCGCATGATTTTAGTATTGCAAACTGTATGATTACAAATTTCCACACACCAAAATCAACATTATTAATGATGATTTCTGCTTTCTGTGGGCATGATTTAATGAAAAGAGCTTACGAAGAAGCAATCAAAGAAGGATACAAATTCTATTCTTACGGAGATGCAATGTTGATTATCTAATCAAAGATCTCAAGTAAATATAAAACCTGTCAGTAATGATGGGTTTTTTTTATTTTAGAGCATTTCAGCTTTCAAGTTTGGCAGAACGTTAAACTTGAAAGCTGAAACTTGGAACAAACGAAACATTTCCTATTTTTACGCTTCAAAATAAACACAATGACTTTTCAAAATACACGCGAATTCGCGAAACAACTCGATTCACAAGATACATTAAACCACTATCAGGATCAATTTATTTTTCCTAAAGTAAATGATAAGCGCGTTATTTATTTCACCGGAAATTCTTTAGGATTACAACCAAAACGTACCAAAGCTTATATCGATGAAGTAATGAACGATTGGGCAGATCTGGCAGTTGAAGGGCATTTTTATGCTCAAAAACCCTGGTGGGATTATCAGGAACGATTTGCAGAACCTTTGAGTAAAATTGTTGGTGCTTTGCCTTCAGAAGTTACGGTTATGAATACTTTAACGGTGAATCTTCATTTATTGATGGTTTCATTTTATCAGCCAAAAGGCAAACGTTTTAAAATTATCTGCGAAGAGAAAGCTTTTCCTTCAGACCAATATATGTTTCAGAGTCAGGTTCATTTTCATGGATATAAACCGGAAGATGCTATCGTAGAAATTAAACGTCGCGATGGCGAACACAATATTCGTGTGGAAGATGTTTTGGCCAAGATTGAAGAAGTGGGTGATGAACTGGCCCTTGTTTTAATTGGCGGAGTTAATTATTACACCGGACAGGTTTTTGACATTAATGCAATCACCGCTGCCGGACACAAGGCAGGTGCAAAAGTAGGTTGGGATTTGGCCCATGCTGCCGGAAATATTAAACTTGAACTTCATGACTGGAACGTGGATTTTGCTGCATGGTGCAGTTATAAATATATGAATTCAGGTCCGGGAAATGCTTCTGGTTGTTTTGTACATGAAAAACATCACAATGATGCTGATTTACCAAGATTTGCAGGCTGGTGGGGACATAATAAAGAGCGTCGTTTTAAAATGGAACCAACTTTTGATCCCGTTCATGGAGCAGGAGGATGGCAAATTAGTAATTTACCTGTTCTTTCATTAGCACCTTATCTGGCTTCAGTTGAAATGTTTGCTGAGGTTGGAATGGATGCTTTAATTGCAAAAAGAGATCATATAACTTCTTATTTAGAATTTATTCTGCATGAAATTGATAAGGTAGTAAAAGGTAATTTTGAAATCATTACGCCTTCAAACCCTGAAGAAAGAGCTTCTCAGTTGTCTGTTTTTTTACACGGAGAAGGAAGAAGTTTATTTGATTATTTAATGAAAAACGGAGTTATTACAGATTGGCGTGAACCTAATGTAATTCGTCTTGCACCAGTTCCATTGTATTGTTCTTATGAAGATATGTATGATTTTGGACAAATTTTGAAAAAAGGAATTCTTGAGAAATAAAATTATTTAGCAAAGAAATAAAATCAGCGTAAATAAGAATTTGCAAACAATCCGTTCATCCGCGTTCTAGAATCCTACATCTTCAAATTCTATAACCATTTTACTAAATCATATAACTTTATAAAAAAGTATCTTCTTTACTTTGTAAAGTATAAATCTATAAAAACTACAATCATGAAAATTTTATATATAGCATTAATCGCATTATCAATTGTTTCTTGTCAGAATCAATCGAAGGCAGATATGAAGCAGGCTAAACAGGCAAGTATAGATTCCATGAAAGTTGAAATTGAAAAACAGAGAGTACTGGATTCAATGAAAACTGAAATGGCAAAAATTAAAGAAGAGCAAAGAGTTGAAACTCAAAAAGAGGTTGTGGTAGTACATCAACAGGCAGCGAACGGAAATGCTGCTACGACAACAACTACAACTAAAAAGAAAGGGTGGAGTGCGACTGCTAAAGGTGCTGTAATTGGAGCCGGAGTAGGTGCTGCAACCGGAGCAATTGTGAGTAAGAGAAAAGGTGAAGGTGCCATTATTGGTGGTTTGGCAGGTGCTGCTTTGGGAACTGGAACAGGTGCTGTTATTGACAGTAAAAATAAAACGAAACAATAGATTATAAAATCTAATAATATAAGAAACCCCGATTTTTTTAAATCGGGGTTTTGTTTTTATGCTAATTCCTCAACCGGAATTTTGATGGCTACTAATTCTGCTTTATAAAAATCGAAATCTTTTCGGATCCTTTCTTCATCATTTTTAAAGTATAAAGTAGAAGATAATAAATCTTTATAATATTCAATTCCTTCGAAAAGGTTAGACTTAAAACTATTCCATTTTTTGAGCTGATTAGTGGTAATTTCGCCGGAAAAGGTTTCAATTTCCTTTCTAAAATAATCAACATACATTTTTAATTCTTTCACAAAGAGATTTGGGCGGTTTTCAGTCCTTAAAATCGACTTATTTCCATAAATGTGATGCAGCATATCGCTTAGTGAAACTTCCTGATCAAAATAAGCCATATTTGGTCCCGGACAAATAACAACGCCTTGAGCCTGACCTTTTATTTTAATTTCATTTTCTAAATAGGAAGCATTTGCCAAGCCCACGCACAAACAAGATTTTTCAGTAATTTTAAATTTGGCATTCTCCAGCGCATTAAGCGAAAGAGTACCTTTTAGGCTTTCTAATTCTGCCAGTTTAAGATCCTGGTATTTTTTTGAAGCGGTACATATTCCGTGTGGATCATATTCTTTGCTCAACGCCAGAAATTTTTTCGGACAAGAGCTTCCTGCTTTATTTTCCTGAATTCGTTTTTGTTTCAGTATTTCGTTTGTAGTTCCTTTTAAAGTGTTAAACGGTACTCCTAAAGGTGAAATATGACTTAAATACAAATCTTCTTCTTTCGCATTGATCAATAGTTTTCTTGTAATTTTATCTACAGATGTTGCCTCAGGAACTAATAAAAAGGGCGAACCCCAGCCAACAGAATCTACATCATAAGTGTTTAATAAAAACTCATGTTCTTCTGCTGTTCCTACGCCACCCTGAACTGTTATTTTTAAAGGCAAAGGCTGATCAGGAATAAATGCGTTTTTTAATTCTAACGATTTCACCATTAATTCATGAGCTGACTGAACTAATTGTCCTTTTTTCTGTTTGAATTCTTGCAGTATTGTTCCTAACAAAAGCCCGTCTGTGGCAAAAGCATGTCCGCCGCAGTTTAAGCCTGATTCAATTCGATATTCAGAAACCCATAGTCCTTTTTTGGCTAAAAAGTTTCCCTGAATCATAGCAGATCTAAAATCACTTACTTTTAAAATGATTTTCTTTTTAAGCTCGTTTTTCTCGTTTGGGAAAAAGTCTGCAAAATTCTCAAAATAGCTGTAAAGTCTCGGATTCATTCCAGCAGAAAGTACTACTGAAGACTCAAGGCTGCTTTTTGCAAAACCTCTCAAAGCCGCGTGTGCATCATTAAATTCGATGGGAAGCTGTTCATTTTTAATAAAATTATCTTTGTCTAGTTTCGTCATGATATTCACGTCGATTTCTCCTGGAAAAAGATTGGTTTCGATGTAATTTTGAATGTTTTCTTTGAATGAAATCCCTTCTTCTAATAAATTGAGAAAACCTTTTTTAATAGAAGAAGTATTGGGTAAAGTTGAAATAAAATTTTCAAGAGCAGTTTTACTTTCAGTTAATTCTGTTTTAAAATTTTCAAACTTAAGTTTTACGATTGTATCAACTAAATTAAGGTAAGAAGTAATTCTCTCTGCACGGTAATCCTGAAATTTCTGAGTGATTTCTTCGTAGGGAAAATTGAATTTAGTGCTGTAAAAATTACGCATTTTTTCAATTAAATCATCATCTGCTATCGAAATCACAGATGAAATGCCATATTGCGCCACGCGAATTGGGCTATCAATTGTGTAAGCGAGTCCCATTACCGGAATATGGAAAGTATGTAAAGGCCTTTTTGTCATTTGTTTTTACTTTAAAATAAAAACAAATGTGAAGAAAAATAATGTCCGAAAAGATGATAATTATCAGGTTTGGCAGTATCAGACAAATTATGAAATCATTGTGTTCCCACGGCTTAAAGCTTGAGCTACCTCCAAAATAAAATAAAATGCTTAAATCAAAATCTTCTTTAAAGACTCAGCGATGCTTCGCCATAAAAAGTTATAAAACGATTTTTCCTGAATTCTTTCGAGTTCAACTTCAGCAGTTTTTGCTTTGTCTTTTGAATCGTTTTTTACCAGTAAATTAACGATTGCGGATTTTAATTTCGCTTCTTTTTTCGGATCCTTCTTCTTGAATAGTTTGACCTTAAGATCGTCATAATCTAAAGAAGCATTTCCTTTTGAGATATTGTCGTTTCCGTAAAAATTAAAACGGTATTTATTAAAAACACCGGTAAAAGCAGCGTTCATATAGGGCTTGCTAAATTGTCCCATAGCCCTGACATCAAAGTTAGAGATAGATCCCTGAATATGAAAACCGTCATTTTTATCTAAAACATTAAAGCTCCAGTCGACATCAAGAGGAGATGTTTTCATGAACATACAGTTTACCTTAATTTTTACATCTTTGGTTTTTTTCAATCCAAAACCACTTCGCAAATTAGTGGCCTGCAGATTGAATTTATCAAAATTTAAAACTCCCGGACCTTTAGAGAAATTAATTTCTTCTTCGTAAACAAGTTTTGATTTTAAAACCTGCAACGTGTCAATTTGAAGCGGAAATTTAATATTTCGTAATAAATGATTGTAAAGATATTTTTTGCTTAAATCATCATTTGGCATCTTGCCACGGTAAATATTGGCATCAAAATGATGTAAAACAACTGAATTGGCTTTGAAGAAAAAACGATCGTTTTTAAATCCCCAATCCATTTTATTGACCTGTGCCGAATCGAATTTTAGTGAATAAATATCTTTTTCCTTTTCTAAACGTTTTGTAAACTCTCTTCGGTTAAATTGAGGAAGGTTGGCGAATTTATTAATTTTTAAAAAGTTCTTATCAGTGCTGATTTTGCCAATCGTAATAGTATAAAATGCACTTGGTCTGAAAAATAAACTATCAAGAACTAAGGAATAATGTTCAAATTGAAGTGGAATTTTTTCATTTAATGTTTTGTCGGTTATTAAAATACCTTCGAGTTTTAAGATAATTTTTTTAACGCTTAAGATAGGTTTTTGACTATCGAGAGATACAACATCAACAGAGCCGTCATTTAAATAAATATTTGAAACAGCAACAATTTTACGAAATGGTTCTATAATTTCATTTTTAATGCTTTTACTATTATTCAAAAGTTTTTCACCTTTTTTATATAAAATTACTTGAGGTCTGTTAATGATAATGCTTTCGGCCTGAATAATATCGCGAAAAGCTAGGTCCCAAATGTTAAAATGCTGAATAGTAATAGATTCTATTTTAGAGAAAAGTCCGTTTTTGCTGTCTTTAGGCTGGTTTTTTGGATTTACTAATAATGTCTGAGCATAGATATTTCTAGAAAAAAGCGATACTTCAATTTTTTCATAATTGATGTTATAAGCCGTGTTGTTTTTCTCGTGAATAATAATTGGTAACTGTTTTTTGATCCAGTAATTCAATCCAAAATTGATTAAAATCAAAAAAAGAAGGACTGAAAGTATACCGATTGCTATTTTTTTATAGATTGACATTTATCGTATAGGTTTTAATACATAAATTTAGAGTTTTAAAATAGATGTTTCTTATAATATTTGACCTTTTAGTTACATCATTATATATTATTGCCTAATTTTTTGAATATGAAAATCATTAAAAAAGTCCTGCTGGTTTTAGTAATCCTAATTGTTGTTTTTGGAATTGGTTTATGTGCGTACGTTTTTCATCAGAAACCAAAATACGACGGAGAATTGCAGCTTAAAAATATCCAACAACAAACCGTAGTTTATTTTGATGATTTTGGCGTTCCGCATATTTATGCCAGTTCAGAAAAAGATGCCATGACGGCTTTAGGTTATGTTCATGCACAGGAAAGATTATGGCAAATGGAATTATTACGCCGAATTGCACCGGGAAAATTATCAGAGATTTTTGGATCTGTGGCACTTAAAAATGATATGTTCTTCTCAGGTATAGGTATCGAAGAGGCTTCGGCGAAAGCAATAGCTAAGTTAAACAAAAACAGTCAGAGTTATCAACTAACATTGGCTTATTTAGACGGAATTAATCAGTATTTAGAGGAAGGAGTTACGCCGGTAGAGTTTACTTTGATTGGTGTAAAAAAGAGAAAATTTACGATTGAAGATGTATATAATATTTTTGGATACATGTCTTTTAGTTTTGCAATGGCTCAAAAAACAGATCCGTTGTTGACGGATATTCGAAATAAATATGGCGCCACATATTTGAAAGATTTAGGATTAGAAGGCGAATTTAATACGACACAAATTAAAAGCTCTAAAGAGAATATCGAAGAATATGCTGCGATTTCTAAATCAGTTACAGCTTTACTGGATAAATCTCCAATTCCGCCATTTGTGGGAAGTAACAGCTGGGTCGCAGGGCCAAATAAAACCAAGAGCGGGAAAGTTATTTTTGCGAATGACCCGCATATTGGTTTTTCGCAGCCGGCAACCTGGTACGAAGCGCATTTAATAACGCCTGAACATGAATTGTACGGCTGTTATCTGGCCGGAACACCCTTTCCGTTATTGGCACACAATCGCGATTATGCTTACGGATTAACCATGTTTGAAAATGATGATATCGATTTTTATCAGGAAAAAAATAAATCCGGAGATGCAACGCAATATCAAACGCCTCATGGTTTTGCAAAATATCAGTTGATCAAAAAAACAATTAAAGTAAAAGATAGTTCTGATGTAGTTTTGACTGTAAAATCAAGTCGACACGGACCAATTATGAACGACTTGCTGGAACGTCTGGATCGTGAAAATCCAATTGCAATGTCGTGGATTTACACCCAACAGCCTATTCAGATTCTAGATGCTGTTTACGGACTTTCGCATGCTAAAAGTAAAGACGATTTTAAAAAAGCGGTACAGTTAGTTGCCGCACCGGGATTGAATGTAATGTACGGCGATGCCAAAGGTAATGTAGCTTGGTGGGCAACAGGAAAATTATATAAACACAGCAAAGGTGTGAGTTCCTTTTTTATTTTAGACGGCGCAAGTGGAAAAGACGACATTGCAGAATACCTGGATTTCTCCAAAAATCCATCAGCTGAAAATCCGGAATGGGGCTATGTTTATTCGGCCAATAATCAGCCGGAAGCTATTGATAGTTATTTGTATCCGGGATATTATTTGCCTGAAGATCGCGCTAAAAGGATTTCTTCTTTGATGGATGCAAAATCTAATTGGGATAAGGAAGAAATCAGTAAAATGATTTTTGATAATGTTTCTGAAGTTTCGCCGGGCGTTGTTCAAAATTTGATTTCGAGTTTAAATAAAGAATCTCTTTCGATCGAAGAAAAACAGGCAATAGGAATTTTAAAAGCCTGGAAAGGAGCCAATAACTTAGAAGATATTGCGCCAACAATTTACAACAAGTGGATTTATTTGTATTTGAAAAACACATTTGAAGACGAAATGGGATCTGATAACTTTAATTTATTTCTGGGCGTGAGTTTAGGAAAACAAATTATTGCCCGACAAATTGCAAATGAAAATTCGGTTTGGTGGGATAATATTAAAACTAAAAATCTAAAAGAAACCAGAGCAGAAATTGTTTCAAAGTCATTTCATGAAGCTATTACAGCTCTTAAAAAGCAATTAGGAAACAATGTTCCTAACTGGAATTGGGGAAAAGTGCATACTGTCGAACACGAACATCCAATGGGCAAAGTAGCCGCTCTACGTCGATTGTTTAATGTTGGCCCCTTTGCAGATCAGGGATCGAATGAAGTAATTAATAATCAATTTTTTGGATATAACGAAGAAGGGAAATATTATGTAAAAGGCGGCCCTTCGACGAGAAGAATTGTTGATTTTTCTGATATCGAAAACAGCTGGAGCATTCTACCTACAGGACAATCTGGAAATCCTTTCAGCAAACATTACGACGATCAGGCCGAAATGTTTGTTCATGGAAAATTCAGAAAAATGAAGTTGAATAAAGAAGAAATTATAAAAACTTCGACAAAATTGGTTTTTAAACCGGCAAAAAATTAGTTACTAAGATTCTGAGTTGCTAAAGATACTAACATAAAAAAAGCTTAGAAACTCAGAACCTTAGAATCTTAGAGCCTTTATTTAGCCAAATACTTCCCGGTAACAACATCTTTGGCATAAATATCCAGATTGTTAAGAAGGACTTTATTGGTCGTCATTACGTTTGTAGTTTGGTAAGCCGTATTTTTTTGATATTCTTTTAATAATGCTTCTAACTCTACTTCGTTGTAGAATGCAAACATATTATAAATAGCATCTCTAAAATTTTTAAAGTTGATGGTTTCAGTAATTTGAACCGTTTTTTGTTCGTCCCATTTTTCTGTATAGGCAGTTTCATTTATTTTGGTCAGACAATAATCAACAAAATAGGTTTTGTAATTTGTTACATCAATGATTTTATTGACAATAATAGTATTTTGCTGAGTTGGCATTGGAGCCTTAGCAACTGAAGTTTGAGAAATACAAAGAGAGGGAACAAACATCAATAATACAAGAAACAGAAAGTAGTTTTTTTTCATAGGTTATCTTAAAATTAATTACAGCTTTCAGACTGTAAATCAGGTTGATTTCGGGTTTGAAATTTTATTTTTCAGGCTCGGCTAAAATAGTTTTTTTGTTGTAATTATTCAATGGAAAAATGACTTTTAAAATAAAAATCGTTGAACCCAAATTTTGAATTTTTGCTTAACGAGATTCGTAAGGCAACAATTACTAATATTATTCGACAATTATTTTCTCGAAGTTCGCATTGCTTTTACGACTTTTAGATTTTTATCTTTTGAGAGTCTTTGATATTCAGGAGTTTCCATTCCGTATAACGCTATTTTTCCATTTTCATCATTGTGAATTCCCCAGCCATATCGTTTAGTTAAAGGCGAAGCGCGAAAACACGCCTGACCTTTCGAGAAAAATTGTTCTTTGGCTTGTGAAAATTCTGATTTGGTCAAATCATTTTTATCTGCAAAAACCTGAAACAAAACATCATCTGAAGAGTATTTATAGGGATTTTTGCTAATCATGTCAAACTCGATATTGGCAACGGTCTTTTTGTCGCCTTTTTGCTGCGGAGCTTCACCATTTGTTGTCGGACAATCTTCTGCAACTTCAATAAAAGTATTTTGATAATTTGTGGTATGAATTTTCATTTCGTTTAACGATTAAAATACTAAGCTAAAATAATCATTTTCAAATAAAAAAAAACTCCAATAATTTAGTTTTTAAGCTGAATTATTGGAGTTCACACAAATGAATTTATTCTTCGTTTTTGATTATTTCTTTTTCAAAATTTCTGCCAAAACTTCTTTTCCATGTTCGTTTGAAGGATCCAGTTCTATTGATTTTTTATAATTTGCAATCGCTAATTTTGTATCTCCGTCTGCAAGATAAGCTTCACCTAAACTATCATAAGCATTTCCTGATTTTGGAAAAGCTTCAACATTAATTTTAAAAACTTCCAGCGCTTCCTTCTTTTTTCCTGTCATTAATAATTGATAACCAACATTATTCATGTCACCTTCTTTAATGTCGTACGTTGGATCGGCTTTTAGTTTTTTATAGGTTTGTGGTCCGGTTGCGGCCCCTTTTTCCAATAAGGCATCCAATAATTCAAACGCCATTGATTTTTTTGGCTGATTAAAAGGCTGATTGTATAATATATTTCGAATTGATTCTGTCATTTCACCTAAAATCGTTCTTCCTGTATTATTTAATAAAACGATAAGAATTTTATCAGACGGAACACGTGAAATATTTGTGTTAAAACCGTTAATTCCACCGCCATGTTCAACTACTTTTACTTTTTCTTTTGCTGATTTAGTTGCATCTTTAAGAAACCATCCGTAGCCATATGCTTCATTTCCTTGTGCGATATAAGGTTTAAACAAAGATTCCATTGATTTTTCCGAAAGCAATTTGTTGGTATAAAGTCCCTGATCCCATAAATACAAATCTTCTACAGTAGAATATAAAGAGCCGGCTGCATATGGAATGCTCATATCAATATAAGAGGCGTTTACGAATTTTTTACCTGTTTTTTCATAACCGGCAGCTCTGTTTTTTAATATAATATCACTGTGATCGTAACCAGAATTGATCATTTTTAAAGGAGTAAAAATAGTTTCCTGTAAATACTGCTCATAGGTTTTACCTGAAATTTTTTCAACAATATATCCCAATAAAAAATAACCGGAGTTACTATAAGCGAATTTTTCACCAGGTTTAAATTCAAGCGGTAAACTCGAAAATGTTTTTACAAAATCTGAAGGCGAATATGGATTTCGGGCCTTTTCATTCATAAAGTTGGGTGCACTGGTATAATTTGGAATTCCGGAAGTATGGGTCAATAAATTATGAGTGGTGATTTTGTCACCCGTTTCTTTTGGATAATCCGGCAAATAAGTTGTGATTGGAACATCTAATTTTATTTTGCCTTCTTCGGCCAATTTTACAATTAAAAGTGCCGTGAATTGTTTGGTAATAGATCCTAATCTGAATTTAGTGTCTGACTGGTTTGGAATATTCCATTCCATATTGGCAGAACCGTATCCTTTTTGCAAAATAACCTTTCCGTTTTCAGATACAAGTGCAGATCCGTTAAATAATCCGTATTGGTTGTATTTGTTTAATAATTCTTCAATTTGTTTTGCTTTGTCCTGCGCAGAAATATTCAAAGAAGATAATACAAGAAAGCAAACTGCAATAAGTTTGATTGGTTTTTTCATTTTATTAATTAGTTAGGTTAATGAGCGGTTTTTTGATTGTGAAATGATGAATGAAACTCTTCTAATTTATTTAGACGACTCTTCTTTCATTTTGTTTCAAATATCAATCAATTTTTGGTATTTGTCTTGATACCTTATAAAAACCACAAAAAAATAGCATTACTTTTTTATCGGTTTATGCTCATAACTAACAATTCGTTTCAATATCCAATTTTCATCTTTTCTTTCCCAAATGTGAATAAATTTTCCAGTTCCAACCGGAATATTATTGACTAGAAAAGTATGTTCGCCCAATTGTACCGCACCAAAATCGCCTAATTTATCGATTGTGGTGGAATCTAATTTTCGGGTAAGTTTTTCAGTTCCGGCGCATTTTTCTGCCAACGATTTTATTTCGTTTCCTTTAGAAGTATTTAATCCGAAACGATCGTCGTAAAACTCGACATCTTCAGCTATTATTTTTTTAAAAAGAGCCGCATCACAGTTATTAAATGCAACATCAAAAAGTAAACTGTCCATTCTTAAGATTTCATTTTTTAGAAGATCCATTTTTACCGTATCATTGCTGGTTTGGCCTTTTGCTTCCCGGCTTAAAAATAATATAAAAAAGGCCAATGTATTTATCATTCGTGTCATACCTTTTTATATTATTTAGTTTCTATTTCAATTATTTTTCTTCCGTTTTCGCCTAAATAATGGTTGACAATTTTTTCGTAAATCTTATAGCCGTCATCAACATTTGTAAAAATAAGTAAGCCCTGTTTTGTTTGTGGAAGCAATAAAAAAATCGTCTGGACGCCTTTGTCTGCGCCACCATGCGAAAGTGCATAATTGCTGTTTCCTAAATCGTAAATTTCAAAACCCAACCCGAAATATTTGTTTTTCTTTGTCTCAATTTGATGCGAAATCATGTCGTTAAAGACTTTTTCGCTCAAATCATAGCTGTTCATTACGCTGCATAAAAAAGTTCCGTAATCTTCAATCGAAGTTAATAAATCATCTGCAGCGTTTGCTGTTTTGTTTTTGGTTGTTTCGTAAGCAATTCCTTTATTGTTATAATTAATAGCATATCTCGAAAAATCGATTTTATCATTCCAGATTAGTTGCGTATCGCTCATCTTTAACGGATCAAAAACCAATTCATTTGCCAGTTGATCTAATGTTTTATGAAATTTCTTTTCTAATGCTTTTCTCAAATATTCGAATCCTTCTCCGGAATATTGATATTTAGTTCCCGGTTTAAACTTAAAATCTAATTTCCCTGATTTGTTCATAAATCTCCAATTCGGAAAACCGGTTTGGTGACTTAAAATAATTCTTGTCGTCAGCAATTTTGTATTTGGATCGTTTGCGATATCCGGATCTGTCCAATATTTATATAGTGGTTCATCAAGATTCCATTTTTCCTGACTAACGAGTTTTAGCGTTACGATCGCTGTAACCGGTTTTGTCAATGAAGCGACGTTCCAAATGGTATTATAAGGAGCTGAAGTGCCTTTTTTAAGTTCGCCAAACACTTTTACCTGCTGCAGTTTTCCGTTGTTAATTACACCAATTCCTAATGTTGGAACATTGTTTTGTGAGAGCCATTTTTCAATTTCTTCATCATTATCAAAAATATCAGACTTTGTTTCGGCCATTTGAGAAGACTGATGATCATAGCTGAGCGACCTGCGCAATTTCCAGATTCCATTTTCTAATATCCACAGATGTGTAAATTTGGCTGTACTGCCAAAGTTTTCTTTAGCGTTCGCCAGAGATTCATTATTCTCTGCAAACTTTTCATAAAATTGATGAATGCCTATTTGAATAGCGCCATACAAAACACCTTTTTTGTATAAAGGATAAATTTCGGTACTGTTGGGGATTAGATATCTTCGTGATTGAAATTTACTTATAGAACCACAAAGACCTTTTTTAAGGTTTTTCAGAAATAAAGTCTTGTCAGAAATACTGTCTTTGTCGTGATAAAATTCAAAATTATCACTTACAAGGTTTTCAAACTGTGAAATATCGCAAGTATTAAAGCCAACATTAAACAGAAGACTGTCTTTTGACATAATGGTTTTGTACAATTCTGATTTTTTGTCTTCCTGAGAAAATCCAAAATGGAAATGAAAGAGTAACGTCCCAATTAAAACTGCTTTTAATGGGAAAAATGATGGATTGATTTTCATTTTATGATTGATTTGATTGATTGATGATTTGCAATGTTAGTACAATGAAAATTTTTAGAATTGTACAAATGCGAATTATTCTCTTTTTTTAGAAAGAAAATAAGAATTTGAATTGAATGTTTTAGGAGTTGTTTTCATCACATCTTTAAATTGTTTTATAAAATGCGACTGGTCAAAATATTGGTTATAAAGTGCAACATCAGTCAGGTTTAATTTTTCTACACCAATATTCGCCATTTGATCGATTGATTTTCTAAATTTCAAAATTTGAATGTATTTTTTGATCGTTAATCCGGTTGCGGTTTTAAATTTAATTTGAAGTGATCTTTGTGAGGCATTTAAGTTATTTGCGATTTCCGAAACTGTAATTTCTTCATTTTTAAGTTTAATTATTTCGCAGATTTTTTCGACTGTATTTTTGTTTGGATATTCAATATTTAATCCTTCAAAATAATGATTTACATTGTGTAATAGTGCTGAAATTTTGCTGTTTAAATCCAGATCAATTTTCTTCTCAAAAGGTAATTCAGCTGCATTGATTTCTATAATCGCATCTGTGAAATTGCTCAAATCATAACGGGGAAACATCGAAAGCGTCCAAGCATGCAACTGAATAATTGTTACTTTTGTTTTAGGTTGAATATTCACCAAAACTTTATTGGTCATTTGCGAACAAAAGTAAATTCCTTCGGGCATTTCATATTTTTGCTTACTTGTGTGAACTTCAATTGCATTTCCGCTTACAATTGCAAGATTAAAACAACCGTTGGGTAAAACAAGTTTGTTTTTGATCAGGCTTTCGCCGATGCTGTTATCAAGACACCAAATTTTATTGATAAACCGTTCGCAGTTTTTGCTGACATAATGTTCAGAATATAGGTTCATTGGGTTTTATTATGTCGTAATTAGTTATGAGATTTGTTTTCTCATTAGACGGCATAATTTTATTTTTGTTTCAACTTTGATTCGATTTTTAAATAAATTCAGAGAAATACACTTGTTTAGTATTTTTCCATTCCTCCAAAATAATACTATAATAAACATCATCTTTACTTTTTCCTTCAGAATCAACATAATTGTTTCTAAAGATTCCTTCTTGTAATGCGCCTAATTTTTCAATTGCTCTTTGTGATTTTGTGTTCTCTAAATCAGCACTAAATTGTATTCTTTTAAATTGAATGTTTTCGAAACCAAAATTCAGTAACTCGTATTTACAAGCTTTGTTTAAACCAGTTCCCTGAAATTGTTTTCCATACCAGGTCCAGCCAATTTCGCATTTTTGGCTTGCATGATTTAAGTAACCATAACGAGTACTTCCGGCAACTTTGTTTGTGATTTTGTCTATGATTAAGAACGGATAACAAATTCCCTCTGCTTTTTGTTTTAAGGTGTTTTGAATGTAGTTTTCGAAGTCGGTTTCAGTTCGAATGTACATGCCCATGTATTTCCAGATTTCGTCGTCGAAAATAATTTCTTTGAGTTCGATATTTCTTTCGTTTTCAAAAGGGAGTAACAAAACACGGTCGTTTTCTAAGATGATATTGGTTTGTAATAGTTCTCTTTTCATAGGATATTATTTTAATTGTTTGCCACGGAGTCACAAAAACTTTGCGTCTTTGCGCCTTTGCGAGATTATTCTTCAGCGAAAATAATCCTTTTCGAATATCTAATAAATCCATAAAAACAGGATTTTGTTAGGAAAACGGGATTTTCATCCCCATATTAATCATAAATATTTCCTTTATTTTTAAGCTCCTGTAGAATTATTACTTATTTTTACGATCTATATTTAGATTTTTCTTGATGCAAACTTCACTAAAAATTGCCGTTGTAGGTTCTGGACTTGTAGGATCGCTGTTGGCAATTTATCTTAAAAAAGCAGGTCATACCGTTCATGTTTATGATCGTAGTCCTGATATTCGAAAAATAAATTTTTCAGGTCGTTCTATCAATCTGGCCATGTCTAATCGTGGCTGGAAAGCGCTGGATGGAGTTGGTGTTGGCGATTCGGTTCGTGAAATTGCCATTCCGATGGACAAAAGGGCGATTCATTTGGTCGATAAACTCAATTTTCAGAATTACGGGCAGGAAGGCGAGTCGATTTATTCGATTTCGCGCGGAACTTTAAACCGAAAAATGATAGATCTTGCCGAACAAGCAGGAGCAGAGTTTCATTTTGAAGAAAAAATCTGGGATGTAACGCTAAACAATGCAACTTTGCATATTGGTGAAACCGAAAGAGGGGAGTGGGAAGAACGAAAATACGATATGGTTTTTGGCGCCGATGGTGCTTTTTCCAGAATCCGGCACAGAATGCAGCGCCAGAGCATGTTTAATTATTCACAGGAATTTTTGAATATGGGATATAAAGAACTTAATATTCCGGCAAATGCTGATGCCACGCATAAATTAGATAAAAATTCTTTTCATATTTGGCCTCGTGGTGAATACATGCTGATTGCGCTTCCTAATCTTGACGGAAGCTTTACGTGTACTTTATTTATGCCTTTTGAAGGAGAAAACTCGTTTGCTTCTTTAACAGATCGTAAAATGGTGGAGGATTTCTTCGAGAAAAACTTTCCGGACTCGATTGAAGTAATTCCGAAACTGGCCGAAGATTTCTTTAAAAATCCAACCAGTACTTTGGTAACAATGAAATGTTTTCCATGGACATATGAAGATAAAATTGCATTAATTGGAGATGCCTGCCACGCTATAGTTCCGTTTTACGGGCAAGGAATGAATGCAGGTTTTGAAGATATTTCGGTTTTAAATGAAATGATTGAGAAGTATGGAGACGACTGGATCAAGATTTTCTCCGAATATCAAATTTCCCGCAAACCAAATGCCGATGCAATTGCTGAACTTTCATATCGTAATTTTATGGAAATGAGTACGAAAACGGCAGACGAGAAATTTTTATTACAAAAGAAAATAGAAAAGGCATTTTCTGACAAAAATCCTGATAAATGGATTCCGCTCTACAGTCGTGTCACTTTTAGCGATCGTCCGTATGCCGAAGCTTTGGCAATTGGAGATTTTCAAAACGGAATTATGGAAGAAATTTTAAAAATAGACAACATCGAAAACATTTGGAACACTGCTGAAATCGATAATAAGATTTTAGAGTTGTTGCAAAAAGCATAATTTTTTTCACCATATAAGTTACATAAGTTCATTTATACTTACGCAAAGTTTTTTTTGAAAATATGTAACTTATATGGTGAGTTTTTTATTTTTTAAAGATTTTGGTTAAAACACCAAAAACACCTCTAATAAAAGTGGCACTTGTAACCACTTTCAATACGGATTTGGTAACAACGCTTGCT
>Ga0247806_10000327_pt1 | contig 31944 bp, 23 predicted proteins | sample UWRJL059202B1_FD_179935 | JGI IMG/M metagenome (GOLD analysis project Ga0247806, IMG submission 179935) | Plant litter microbial communities from Arlington Agricultural Research Station in Wisconsin, United States - UWRJ-L059-202B-1 | ecosystem: Environmental > Terrestrial > Plant litter >... | reverse complement strand
TTATTCGCCAGCGGCGATGCTTTTATGCGCTGATCAGAAGAAGCTGTTCCCTGTCCTTCACCACCTGCAGCCGGCTGCTCACTGCCAACTACTGCTTCCTTGCCCACTGCCTCCTGCCCACTGCCAACTGCTTCCTCTTTAGCAACTGCCGCCGGTTCTCCACCAGCATTCTGCCCAGCCGCTTCCGCCGCCACATAGGCACTTACATCCGTTCCGGGCTTGCCCACGATCGCGATGATCTGGTTGATCTTCGCTGCCTGACCGGCCTCCACGCCGATGTATAATAAAGTACCTTCTTCATAACCTACCACTTCCATGGTTGCCTTGTCGGTTTCCACGTCGGCCAGCACATCGTCGCTCTTCACCGTATCCCCTACTTTTTTATTCCAGGATACGATCTTTCCTTCCGTCATCGTATCACTTAATAAAGGCATGCGTATTTCTTTGGCGCCTGCGGGCAGGCTTACTTTCGCGGCTGCCGGTGCGCCTTCTTTTGCTGTTTCTTCTTTTGGCGCCTCCGCCTTTGCATCGGTTGTTTCCGCTTTGGGGGCTTCTTCTTTAGCCGCGGGTTTGGCACCGCCTTCGGTGTCCAGCAGGGATTTATAATCCTCGCCTTCCTTTCCTACTATGGCTATGATCTGGTTCACTTTGGCTGCTTCGCCCGCGGGTACGCCAATGTAAAGCAGGGTGCCGTCTACGTAGCCGTTCACTTCCATGGTCGCCTTGTCGGTTTCCACGTCTGCCAGCACATCGTCGCTTTTTACTTTGTCGCCCACTTTTTTGCTCCACGAGATGATCTTTCCTTCCGTCATCGTATCGCTCAACAGGGGCATGCGTATCACTTCAGCCATAATAAAAGATTCGTTTTGTAAATGAAGCGTGAAATTAATGCAAAAAGAGGAAATGGAGAGAAATTATGAGTTATGAGTTATGAGTTATGGATTGTGCGAATTCATTGCTGTGCTCATCCCATAACCGGGATTTTAAACTTGAAGTTAATTGTAATATTTCTTCATAGCCCATCTTCTAATCATTCAGAACCTGCCTGCCGGCAGCCATGTCACAGTTCAGACAATCAAAAATCAATTTCCAGCTTCAACTTGTCTTTCAGGTCTTTTACCAACGGGTAGGCTTCAATTATTTTAAGGTACTGTTCTTTTGTGGTCAGTCTTTTTTCGGTGGGTTGCTGGTTATCTTCTTTTTCTACCGTTACGATGCTGTACACCAGCTTACGGTTATTAAAATATTGTTGCAGGTGTTCGATGAGGATGGGGCGTTCGTTCTCGATGAACTTTTGCTGGAAACTGGTCGTGGTGATCTCGATCATGTTGTCATCCACCACCCGCAATCCCGCCATTTTAAAATTGGTTACGGCCGAATGGTTCTTTCTTTCCGCCAGTATTTCTATGAATTTACCCCAGCATACATACAGGTCTTCTTCGGTGAGTGACTTGATGGCATTGTTGCCGTTGTTCTTTTCCTGTACTTTCTGCCGGATCTTTTCCAGCGAGTTGATGGCCGTTTTTGCCGGCGGCGTTTCCACAGCTACCGGTTGAGCGGCCGGCTTTATGTAAGAAGGTTGCGTTTCAATACTCAGCCTGGCTTCCAGTGCCGCGGCTTTTTGTTCGCTTACGGGCTTAACGGCTACAGGTTTTACTTCCCTGGCTTTTACCAGCGGCAGGGCCCGGAAGGAAACAGGTTTGGCGGTATCAACTATTTTTTTTTTACCCAGTCCGCCTTCATCCACGAGGTTGATCGCCTGCAATAAATAATTCAGTTTGATGATCGCCAGCTCCACGTGCAGCCGTTTGTTGCGTGCCTGCTTGTAATTGATCTCCGCTTCGTTCAGTAAATTCAATGCCGACACCAGCCAGCCGGTAGAAATGGCCTTCGCCGCCTGTACATATTTGGGTTTAAAATCATCCGCTACTTCCAGCAACACGGCTGCTTTTGCATCCTTACTCACCAGCAGGTTGCGCACAAATTCGGCGTAACCTTCGAGCAACGTATCGCCTTCAAATCCTTTACGGTTGATCTCATCGTATAGCAGCATGGCGTCTGCCAGTTGCTGTTGCTGCATGCAATCCAGCAGGCGGAAATAATAATCTTCGTCGAGTATATTTAAATGCTCTAATGTATTCGCATAGTTGAGGGCGCCGTTGGTAAAGCTCACGATCTTATCGAGTATGCTCAGGGCATCGCGCATGCAGCCCTCGCTTTTTTGCGCGATCACGTGCAGGGCGGCTTTTTCAGCAGTAATGGATTCTTTGTCGCAGATCTCCTGCAGGTGGTCGATCGTATCGTTGTTGGTGATGCGTTTGAAATCGAATATCTGGCAGCGGCTCAATATCGTGGGCAATATCTTGTGCTTCTCCGTTGTTGCCAGGATAAAAATCGCATAGGGCGGCGGCTCTTCCAGGGTTTTTAAAAAGGCGTTGAAAGCCGAGGCGCTGAGCATGTGAACCTCATCCACGATGTACACTTTGTATTCCCCGGCCTGCGGTGCAAAGCGCACCTGCTCCACCAGGCTGCGGATATCGTCGACCGAGTTGTTGCTGGCCGCATCCAGTTCGTGGATGTTGAGCGAGCCGCCCGCATCGAAGGAAACGCAGGAGGGACAAGCATTACAGGCTTCGCCATCGGGTGTACGGTTTTCACAGTTGATCGTTTTGGCCAGGATGCGCGCACAGGTGGTTTTGCCCACGCCACGCGGGCCGCAAAATAAAAAAGCATGCGCCAACTGGTTGTTGTTGATGGCGTTCTTTAAAGTAGTAGTAATGTGCGACTGTCCCACCACCGTAGAAAAATTCTGCGGCCTGTATTTTCTCGCGGAAACGATGAATTTATCCATACGCTGCAATTTCGGAAATCTGTGGGGGATTTGTTGAATTTTGTTTAACCGGGAAGGCGAAAGTTAGTCGCTGCCCTTGCCGCCCCGGTTTGTGTCTCACAAACCGGAAAGATATATTTAGCCGGTAAGACGTGTAGGTGGTAAGGTATTCGCTGCGCGATCCAAGTTGCCGGGAAGACGGGAAGTTGTTTTACTAATTGTCTGAGCGGTGACCTGCCTGCCGGCAGGCAGGTTTAGAATGATTGGTATGATTAACCATGATAAGAACAACTCATACCCCTTCCATCCCTCCCCCATTTCTAATTACCAATTTCTAATTTAAAAACGGGTGTCGTTTAAATTCCTTCTCCCGGTCAAATAAATACCGGTAGGTGCTGAGGTTGCGGCTGCGGAAGGTGTCTCCGAAACTTTCGGCTACGTTGATCATGCGCGGGTTGAAGTCGCCGATCCATTGCATTTCATATTCCTTGTACAGCACGGGGTTTACCTGTACTACTTTGGCGCATTCGCCGATGATGTAGGAATCGACGCCCTTGCCCTGCCATTCGGGTACCACGCCGAATACCATGCCCACGAACTTTTTCGACGGCCTGAATTTTTGCCGCCACAGGAATTCCAGTTTTTGCAACAACCCGAATTTGCCTTTAAAATGTTTGAAATAATTATTGATGTCGGGCAGGTTCACGAACATGGCGATGGCTACGTTTTTATAATAGGCGAAATACACCACGCGCTCGTCCATCACGGGTTTCATTTTTTTAAACATGATCATTACCTGGTCCTTGCTCAGTTCTTTCAGTCCACCATGACCGGCCCAGGCTTTGTTGTACACTTCCACGAAGTCGAGCGCATATTTTTCGAGGTTATTCTTTTCAATCAGCCGGCAACTGATGTCGGGATTTTGTTCCAGCGCCCGGTGGCGTTCCAGTATTTTGGGGGCCAGTTTTTTTTCTGCGTCCAGTCCAAAACATACCTGGTTGAAGAACACTTTAAAACCGTATTGCTCAAACAGGTCCACGTAGTAGGGCGGGTTGTAGTTCATGCAATATAGCGGCTGGTAAAAGCCTTTGTTGATGAGTCCCCACCACCGGTCGCGTTCCCCGAAGTTGATCGGGCCGTCCATCGCTTCCATGCCTTTGGATTGCAGCCATTCCTTCGCCGTGTCAAACAGCAAATTGGCCGCGGCTGTATCATTGATGCATTCAAAAAAGCCCATTCCGCCTACGGGCACATCGTCGCCCTTGTTGCGGTACTTTTTGTTGGTGAAAGCGGCGATGCGGCCGATGAGTTTACCGGCATCATCTTTCAATATCCAGCGCTGCACTTCACCAAAGCGAAAGGCCTTGTTCTTTTCCTTGTCGAATACATCGTTGATGTCCTTGTCCAGCGGCTGGATCCAGTGCGGATCGTGCCTGTTTAAATCGACCGAGGTTTGTAAAAATGCTTTGGCGGTGGCGCTATCTGTTACGGGGATGAGTTGCATAGTTGTAAAATGCAAAGATAAGCACGGAACGTTCTTTATAAAAAGGACCGGTTATAATATCAAAAGAACGAATATTTAAAAATTTTATGTAATTTTTAGGCTATAGAAGATTTCTGATAAGCATGGATTGATATGAAGCCTAAAAAACATGGCCCGCAACAATCCTAAATCAATTATAATTATGAAGACCATTTTTTCCGCATTACTTTTCTTCGGCTTGTCCGCATCCGCACAACAGGCAAACTATGATACCAGTATTTTAAAAGAACAAATAAAAAAACTCGACCTTGCCCATGCCCGCGCCATCTTCATGGGCGACGCGGTATCACTGGATACGCTCATGAGCGATGATGTAACCGTTAACCATCCCACCAACCGTATCGTAAAAGAAAAGGAAGAATTGCTGGCCCTCATCAAAAAAGGCGTTATTCGTTATACTGCTTTTGAGCGCATACCCGAAACGTTTTTATTTTTTGCCGGGATGGTCGTGGTGATGGGCAGCGAGAAGGTAACCCCTGCTGCCGGTGCGCCCGGGGCCGGTAAACAACTACAGCGCCGGTACACCAACACCTGGATGAACCAGAACGGCAGGTGGCAACTCCGCGTAAGGCATGCGAACAACGTTTGCGCAACACTATAAAAAAATGATGGCTCTTTTTAGCGACTTTTTTAATTTTTCAATAGGCGTACCTGTTTCCTAACTTTTGAACTTATTAATTTTGACTTTGCCTTTCAAACCCGGGCACGCAAATTGTTTTCAACCCTACCATGCCCCTTTACGAAAACATAACCATTACCCAGGCTACGCAAATTCAAAATGAACTGCGTGCAAAACTGGATGTTGCAGAAAGGCAATTCAGCATCAATACCATCGGCGGTGCAGACATTTCGCTAAACCTCTACAGCAGCACCATCTATGCCGGCATCATTCTTTTATCTTTCCCGCAATTATTACCCATTGCCTATTCACTCATAAAAGCGGAAACGCATTTTCCTTATGTGCCCGGTTATCTCGCCTTCCGCGAAGTACCCGCCCTGGTAAAAGTATGGGAGCAGATGAAAATAAAACCCGGCGTGCTGGTGGTGGATGGACACGGCATTGCGCACCCGCGGAGGATGGGCATTGCGGCACATTTTGGCGCGGTAACCGGTCAGCCTTCGATGGGCTGCGCGAAAAAAATATTGACGGGTAAATACGAGGAGCCGGCTATGCAGTTTGGCGCACACAACCCCATCTTCGATCAACAGGAACGCATCGGTTATGCCTTTCGCAGCAAGGCCAATACGGCACCGGTGTACATTTCGCCGGGCCATTTGATGGGCATGAACGACAGCCTGCAGGTCATCCGGCAATGCACCGGTAAATACCGCATTCCCGAACCCACGCGGCGCGCGCATGAGCTGGTGAACCGTTTCCGTAAAGGCGAATTACTGGAAGGGTATCATGAAATATAAGTACAGCAACTGCGTAGAACCACCGACCGCAACTGTCGCAAATAACCTTCAATTTGTCGTAAAAGCACATAAATCTTCCATATAATGAAAGTATGTTTGCTCCGGGGCGGTTGAAGGTTGAAGGTTAGCAGTGCACAGCCAGTACGTTTTCATTAAAGTAAATATTTTTATACATCAAAAATCAATCCCATGGCAGTAGTAAATCCTTATGTAAACTTCGCGGGCAATACCGAAGAAGCCTTTAATTTTTACAAATCCGTTTTCGGCGGCGAATTTATAATGGTCATGCGCTTTAAAGACGTAGGCGGTATGGACAAATTACCCGCGGCCGACCTGGAAAAGATCATGCACATCGCCCTGCCCATCGGCAACGGTACCATTTTAATGGGAACGGATGTGTTGGAATCCATGGGACAAAAACTGAACGCAGGCGATAACTTTTCACTCGCCATTGGTACCGACAGCACCGAAGAAGCGGATAAGTTTTACGCAGCCTTGTCGGCTGGCGGCAAACCTACCAGCCCGATGAAAAAAGAATTCTGGGGCGCTTATTTTGGTATGCTTACCGATAAATTCGGCATCCAGTGGATGGTGAGCTATGATGAACAACACAAACCTTAATTAATTACTAATGACCAATTACTAATTACCAGGGAGTAGGTTACAAAATGATTTCTACTGGTCATTGGTAATTCGTCATTCGTAATTTTAAAAACTTATCATGAAAGAATTGGTTAACGAAATCAAAGAAACGAAAGAACAGCTCATCGCTGCTATCGATGCTTTTAGCAACACGGAATTCAACACCGTGCCTTTTGAAGGTAGCTGGACACCCGCGCAGGTATCGGAACATATTTTAAAATCCTCATCCGCTAAACTTTTGTACGGCAACACCAGCGCCAGCAAGCGCCCTCCGGATGAGAAAGTGGCGGAGATAAAAAGGATCTTCCTCGACTTCAGTACCAAAATGCAATCGCCTGATTTCATCCTGCCTTCGAGCGTACCGCACAAAAAGGAGGACATGATAGCAGCGCTGGCAGAAAAGAACGATGCCTTTGCTGAAGCCGCAGCCACGCTCGACCTCAGCCTTACCTGCAACGATTTTGAAATGCCGGGCATGGGCTTTCTCACCAGGCTCGAACTGACCAATTTCTATTTGGCACATACACAAAGGCATATACACCAGTTACAAAAAATAAAGGAAGCAATTACGAATGATTAATGACGGGCAAAAATTCAACAAGCCAACCACCATTATAAATGCCATGCATTCATAATTCATAACTCATAATTACTCATATTCCAGTTCGCCTACAAAAACACCACCCTTCGCCTCTTTTTTCATCTGCAGCACGATCACTTTTCTTTCCTGCTTTGGGGTGCCGTAGTGCATATATATTTCCGCCATGATGGTAACAGGACCGGCGAGCGTTACCTGGTTGTCGGCATAATAATCCACTTCAATTTTGTAAGTGCCTTTGATGGCTTTTTTAAGGAGGAATTGTTCAGGACCAAATCCTTCTGTAAAGTCATCCGAAATACGCCCGTTGATGTTCGTGGCGGCATAACCGTAATAACATTTTTCACCAGCGGGATCGGTCACCCACAGGTCGATGTCCGAATTGCTTTTGTTCCAGTTCAGCACCACGCGTATGTCCACCGGCAGGGCCACCACCAGCTCTTTTGGCAGTTCCCCGCGCTGTACATTTTTTTGTACCGATAAGATGCGGTTGATCTCCGGCAGGAAAATTTCTTCGATGCCATCGTACAACGATTCGCCGGTGATGTCGTTGATCTTTACCATGCCTTCGTAAAGCATATCCACCGCTTTTTGATAAAGCCCGTTGTCTTCCAGCGCCAGCGCATAATCCCGGTAGCTTTGCGGGTCGAGCGGCCTTAGTTCCAATACTTTTTTAAACACTTCCACTTCGGCTGTATAGTCGCCGGCTTCTTTTAATTTATAACCCATCATCTTTAGCAATTCGTGATCGTTGTTCGACAATTCGGCCAGGTTACTGAGGATGGTAAAGCCAGTTTCCTTATCGCCCGTGCGATAGAAATAAGCAGCAACTTCTAAAAAATAAGCCGCCTGGTTCATGTACAAAGGCCGCAGCTCCATGTATTTTGTATAGCGTTTTGCAGGCTCCGTTGTTTTAATAACTTTCAGGTAATTGATGCTATCGGGGTTGGTAAAGGCAGGTTGCTTTGCACCATTAGCGGCAACAAAACTTTTTGTTTGAATAATGATGGCGCCGTTACTTCCTTCCGCACCAAACAAGGCCGAAGCTGCCGGCGACTCTAACACGGTAACGTTGTGAATGGAATCTGCCGGTAATAAAAATCCTTTGGGCATGATGCTGCCATTTACCACCAACAGCGTATCTGTTGCAGCTACAAAACTGTTTTCACCTCTTAAGCGGACGATCGTTTCACTGGCCGGCACGGGTGTCGAATTACCGCGCAACTGCACCCCTGCTACCTTGCCCGCCAGTGCATTGCTTATATTATCCTGTCGTATCGTATTTATTTCTTCAGTGCTGAATGATTGTACATTGCTTGCCGTACTCCTGGCCATCCGCCTGGTAGCATACGCACCGGTAACAATCACTTCCTGGAGTTCGTTCGCATTCTTATCCAATGTCGTACTTACATTTTGTTGTGTACCAACAGGAGCCTGCGTAGTACTGAAACCCGTGCCGGAAATCTCCAGGACATCATTGTTGTTTACGCGTATCGAGTAATTTCCATTCGCATCCGCAGATAATCCGTTATTCGATCCTTTTACTTTCACTACCGCAAACGGTACCGGGTTACCATCCTTATCCCTCACCGTGCCTGATAATACGCGGCGGCCGGCGCGGGACGTATCATTCCTTACCGTTGCAGGCCTCGTGGTAACCGGCAGTACGGGTGGCGGAGGTGGAGGGGTTGCTACCGGTTTTTTCAGCTGAACTTTCGTGCTTTTGTTCCACCAGGTTTTTAGTTCCGCAATCATTTCCATCGCTTCTTCCATATCATCTTTCTTTTTTGCGGAAGCCGCTGCACTCCTGCCTTTCTTAATCCTGTTATAGTCGTTACGCAATTCTGCGGGCGGGTAAATATTGTAAGTGATGTAATCTTCCACTGTTTCCAACACGATCAGCGAAGTGTTCCTTGTGATAACCTCGTAGCGGTTGCCCAATATTTCGATGGTCGTTTTATTTTTTTCGTATTGCAGGTCCAGCTCAGCGATCTTTTTTTGCGCAAACAATTTCGTCAGCTCAAAGCCATCGCAACTGTTGTTTTCCGGGTTCACCTTAAATGTTTTCTCTTCCGTGACGGTATTGCCATAACCAAAACACAACATGATCTCTTCAAGGTCTTCCGTTGCGATGCCGGCCAAAGAAAACTGGTCTGTCACCGGCACTTTAACCGAAGGATAGTATTCTTTTACGGATTCGTTTGACCGGATGCCGAGAAAGCGGTACGATTCGGTAATTAATTTTTTGAAAGCCACAGCGCTGTCGTCGCGCAACAGGTCGATGAATTCGCCACCGCTGGCAACGGAAAGGAATTTTAAGGCGCTGTAATCAGCCACCACCGCTGAATTGATACAGTACACCGGTTGCTTCCCCGGCTTAAGCCAGGCCGATCCAAAGGTTTGTAATCCATCGCTTACGAGTATGCATTCGTCCTCTGTATACTTGCTTATGTCAAGCGACGATAAACTGGTAGCGCCATCGTATTGAATGTTGCCGATCGCATTGCGCAGGGTTTGCCAGTTGCCATTGGTTATTCTGTATATTTCATTGCTTCGGACCTTCGTATTGAACACAACAAGCCGTACGTTTACATTTTGCAATTTTTTAAAATACTGGTCGAGCAAGGCCGTTTCCTTTTGCAGGTTTCTTTTCAAACCACTGATGGAAGCATCCCACAACAGGCAGATCGCTTTGGGCAGTTGTTTCGCCCTTTCATTTTTTACAACGGGGGTGTTCAAAAAGAAGTAATGCTTGTTTTCAAATTGCTGGAATACCACTTCGGGATCTTTTTCATTTACCGGGATGTTGAAAGCAAGGTGTTGCTGCGGCACATACATCGATTTTTCCATCGTAGCCAAATAACGTTGCTGCGCTTTATTGAACAGCAAATCATTCCCGGGCAAGGCATCAAAAAAAGGTGTGCTGTTGACCTGGTTAACGGTTACGGTAATGCTGAATTGTTTCACGGTATCTTTCAATCCCATCGGCAAACGGTAGCGCCGCATCTTCTTATCATCCGTTGTCATTTCTTCTTCATAACCAATGAGTACGGTACGCGTTCCCTTTGCATTGATGGGATAGATCCTCGTCCGGAACACGTTGCCATCCAGCTTTTCAAGCAGGCCCGGGTCTACGCGCCGCCGCTCGATCGCTTCAAATACAACCGCGCCCTTCGACCGGTCGACCGGTACGGCTTCACGCAGTTTCCCGTTGATGTCGAGTGCATAGCGACTCACCGTAATGCCTTCTTTTAAGGGAAAATTCAAAGCGCCTTCGAGTATCCTGTCTGTATGATTGCGAAAGGTCATCTCCCAACTTGTTTTCACGATCGTGCCGCAAACTTTCACGTCTATCTTCAACACTTCGAGACTTACACCGTTGTTGGATTTGCCGTCAACGCTGATGTCGGGCGACTGCGCCTTACACAATGCAGGCAATAGTAAGAGGAGTAATAATAAAGGGGATCTCATAAATGGGGTGATTTATGAGGAGGATGTAGAAGAGGGGGGAATTACATAAAGCAGCTGTCTGAACTGTGACCTGACTGCCGGCAGGCAGGTTTGGAATGATTGAATGATTGACTATGAAAATAACCGAAAATAAAAAAGATGCTCCCGTTCAAGAGCATCCTTACAATATTAAATATTACATCTTCAATATTACTTACCTAATACATCCGCCGCCCCGGTTCGTGTCTCACCAACCGGAAATAAAAAAGATGCTTTCATTTAAAAGCATCCTTACAATCTTACCTATTAAATCTTCAATCTTAAATATTCTCAATGATCCCCGCAATCCCCTGCCCGCCGCCAACACAGGCTGTTACGATGCCGTATTTTTTATCGAGCCGCTTCATATCGTTTACGAGCTGAATGGTGAGTTTGCAGCCGGTACAACCCAGCGGGTGACCGAGGGCAATGGCGCCGCCGTTGATGTTTACAATCGAAGGATCCAGTCCCAGCTCGCGGATCACCGCCAATGCCTGGGAGGCGAATGCTTCATTCAGTTCAAACAAATCGATCTGCGATAAATTCATATTCGCCTGTTTCAAAACTTTCGGCACGGCTTCTATCGGCCCAACGCCCATGATGCGTGGATGCACGCCGGCGCTCGCACAATTCACCAGCCGCGCAATGGGTTGCAATCCTAAATCCTTTACCATCCGCTCGCTCATCACGATCACGAATGCCGCACCATCACTTGTTTGCGAAGAGTTGCCAGCCGTAACCGATCCACCCAGCGCAAAAGCGGGTTTCAGTTTCGCCAGCCCTTCCGGCGATGTATCGGCGCGCACGCCTTCATCCGTATCCACGGTATAAGTTTTCGTTTGTCGTTTACCTTTTTCATCTACATATACCTGCTCTACGTTGATCGGTAAAATACCGCTTTTGAAAAAGCCCGATTGTATGGCATTGCCGGCTTTCAGGTGACTGTTGTAACTGAATGCATCCTGGTCTTCGCGGCTTACCTTGTATTCTTTAGCCACCGCTTCCGCCGTGAGGCCCATGCTTAAATAATAATCCGGTTCGTCTTTCGCAATGGAATAGGCCGGTACGGTTTTCCAGCCCGCTGTCGGTACCAGGCTCATGCTTTCCGTGCCGCCTGCAATGATGCATTCCGCCATGCCCGTACGGATTTTCGCCGTCGCCATCGCAATGCTTTCCAGTCCACTCGCGCAATACCGGTTGATCGTTATGCCCGCGGCATGAATACCCACGGCTTTGGCAGCAATGATGCGACCAAACTGCAGGCCCTGTTCCGCTTCCGGTACGGCATTGCCCACGATCACGTCGTCCACCAGCTTCGGGTCCAGTTGCGGCACCGAAGCCAGCAACCCCTTGATCACGTCCACCGCAAGGTCATCCGGCCGGGTAAACCGGAAACCGCCTTTCTTGCTTTTTCCTACCGCCGTCCTGTAGCCGGCTACGATGTATGCTTCCTGCATGGTTTTATTTTTTATGTACTAAGCCTTTGAACCGTTGTTCGGCTTCAGTGGCGTCGCACGCTTGTACGTTTGTTCTTAACTCGACTTTAACAATAGTTGTTTATGCAACTTTATAGACCAAAGATATAATTTCCCCTTCAAATCAAAAAACTGAAAACCGAACCTTAATTTTGCCGCAATGTACAAGCTGTTGCGCTCCTTTTTATTTTGGTTCGACCCGGAAAAGGTTCATTATTTCTCCATGAACAGCCTGGGGTTCGGCTGCAAAATCGGTTTCAAAAGTTTACTGGAAAAAATGTTCAAACCAACGGGTGCAAAACCGGTTCACGTGTTCGGGCTCAAATTCTCCAACCCCGTCGGTCTCGGCGCCGGCTTCGATAAGAATGCCCGTTACCTCGGCGAACTGGAAGCCCTTGGTTTCGGTTTTGTAGAGATCGGCACCGTTACCCCGCTGCCGCAGGATGGCAATGAAAAGCCGCGGTTGTTTCGTCTGCCGGCAGATAAGGCGCTTATCAACCGCATGGGTTTCAACAATGATGGTATGGAAGCGATCGTGCAGCGGCTGCAGCAATGGCAACAACAAAAATCAAACGGCAGCCAACTCATCATCGGCGGCAACATCGGCAAGAACAAAATAACGCCCAATGAAAACGCCTGGCTCGATTATGAAAAATGTTTCAACGCGTTGCACCCGTACGTGGATTATTTCGTGGTAAATGTAAGCAGTCCGAATACGCCCGGCCTGCGCGAACTGCAGGAAAAGGAAGCGCTGAGGAAAATACTCACCAACCTGCAGGCATTGAATCAACAAAAAGAAAAATTAAAACCCATCCTTTTAAAGATAGCGCCCGATCTTACCCAATCGCAAATCGACGATGTAATCGATCTCGCGCTCGAAATAAAACTCGATGGTTTGGTGGCCAGCAACACCAGTCTCGACCGCACCACCCTTTCCATACCTTCGCAGCAACAGGCGGAAAAGACAGGCCCGGGCGGGCTCAGCGGCAAACCGGTAAAAGAACGCGCCACCGAAATCGTGCAATACATTCATCAAAAAACTGGTGGCCGCATTCCACTGATCGCCAGCGGTGGCATTTTCACCGGCGAAGACGCCAAAGAAAAAATGAACGCCGGCGCGGCTTTGGTACAGGTTTGGACAGGGTTTATTTATGAAGGACCGGCTATTGTGAAACGAATTTGTAATTATCTAAAACATCAAGATCATTAATTACTAATTACCAATGACTAATTACTTAGCGTTATCATGATCCAAAGTAATCAGTAATTCGTCATTAGTAATTATAAAAAGCAACCATGGAACATTTATTTACCTCGGAAAGCATCATCAGTTTTTTCATATTGGTGGTTTTGGAAATTGTGCTGGGTATCGACAACGTGATCTTCGTAAGCATCATCCTCAACCGGTTGAAAACGCCGGCCGAACAAAAGCGCGCGCGCTATACCTGGATGTTCACGGGCATCCTCAGCCGGGCCGCGTTACTGATGGGATTAAAATGGCTGCTGGACCAGGAAGGTAAATACATCATCCCGCAAAGCTGGTTCGGCAAGGGCTTCGACCTGGCAAGCATCGTTATGATCATCGGTGGACTGTTCCTCATTTATAAATCGGTGAAGGAGATACATGCCAAGCTGGAAGGGGAAGACCCGAATGAAAATACGCTGGCCAAACAAAAAGGATTGACGCTCAGCGCCGCCATCGGGCAGATCATTCTGATCGATGCCGTATTTTCTTTCGACAGCATCATCACCGCCGGTGGTACGGCCAAGCACGTAGAGATCATGATCGCGGCCGTGGTAATCGCCATGACCATCATGTTCCTGTTCAGTCCCCGCATCTCGGCGTTCATTCATAAGCATCCCACTTTAAAAATGCTCGCGCTTTCTTTCCTGGTGATGATCGGGCTTAGCCTCATCATGGAAGGATGGGATAAAAAAGCAGCGCACGAACTGCACCTGAAAAACTATATTTATTTCGGTATGGCCTTCTCCTTCACCGTGGAAGTGCTGAACATGATCATGCGCAAACGCATGACGAAACACAGGGTAGTAAAACTCAACGAGCCGCGGCTGGAGGATGCCAAAGAAGATCGGCCCGAAACCACGGATTGATCTTAATAAAAATGATATTTAAGAACCTTGAACTGTAGTAAGAAGCAGTATAGGAACTGTTGTTGGCATATTTTCCCAATATTAACTGGTACCGCTTAAATATTCAATGCTCAATTTTCAATACTCAATATTCAATTTAAAAGAAAACTTAAACTGCCAGCAAAAGCAGCAAAGGAGCGTCCATTACCATACTGCTCACAATATTACCTATTACTTCTTCAATATTCAATACTTACAACTTCCTATCTAACAGCAGCACCATCTGTGCCGCAATGTTCGCGTTCTCCGTGAAGCGGTTGAGGTTCACCTTGTCGAACGCATCGGAGGTTTTATGATAATCTGCATGGTCTTCCACGCCCAGGTAAATAAAAGGAATGTTCTTTTTATGAAAGCTGCCATGATCGCTGAGGTAGGTCCAGTCCTGCGCATCGGTAGGTTTATCGTAACCGCTTTTTAACTGGGTAGATGATTTGGGCGCGATGCTGTCCACCAAATATTTGTAAGCCGGGTAATGCGACAAGCCGCAGGCCCAGATGCTGTTGTTGTCGCTCCGCGCTACCATGTCCATGTTGAGGTTGAATTTGATCTTGCTTAAATCAAGACCCGCAGGTAAATTATTGACGAAATAATCAGAACCTTTCAAGCCAAGTTCTTCAGCATCCCACAGGGCAAAAATGATGGAATAAGCAGGCTTGTGCGATTGAAAATATTTCGCCATCGCCAGCACATTCGCGGTACCGCTGGCATTGTCATCTGCACCATGATACACTACGCCAGAACCGTTCACGCCAAGGTGATCGAAATGCGCACCCACCACGATGTATTTATCGGGATAGGTGGTGCCTTTTACCAATCCAATGAAATTTTTACGCGCCACACCGCTCAACGTAAAGTCCTGTGCAAAGCCAGTAGCGAAACTATCGACACCCGCAGCCCTCAGGCGGTTTTGTATGAGTTGATGCGTTAAGGTTATTTCTGCTGTCCCCGCCTTGCGGCCTTTGCAGGCATCGCTGGAAAGCAATTGCAAATCATTCGTCATTTGCGTACTGTCCAGCATCCTGAAAGCAACAGGCGTTGGGGTTGGTGGAGGGGTGACGACAGGTATGGTATCCTTATCATGACTACAGGCTATGAACGAGGCGGTGACGCACAGTACAACAAATATCTTTTTCATGCCATGAAATTAGGAAAATCGGCTATAAATCTCTTTTACAGGTTTGTTAATGATTAACCGCCGGTATTCATCATCAGCGCAGCCGCTACCATGCCCGCGGTTTCGGTTCTGAGGCGCGTGGCGCCGAGACTTACAGGTGCAAAGTCCTGTTGCAAGGCGGCGGCTATTTCTTCCGGGGTAAAATCACCTTCAGGACCAATGAGCATACAGGCCTGTTGAAAAGAGGAGAAGGCCGTTAACTCCTGCTTTTCCATTTCCGCTTCACAATGAGCGATGAATTTTTGTGCGGATTTTTCTTCGTGTATAAATTCAGCAAAAGAAACGGGTTGTTGTAAAACGGGCAGGAAACTTTGTTGTGACTGTAGCATCGCGCTGATCAAAATCCCTTTCACCCGGTCGAACCGGAAATGTTGTTTTTCCGTGCGCTGGCAGATCAGCGGAACAATCCGGCTCACACCGATCTCTGTTCCTTTTTCCAAAAACCATTCGAAACGGCTGTTGTTTTTTACCAGGGAGATGGCAATCGTTATTTCTTTTACCATAGGCGGCGTGGTAGCTTTGCTGATCACGTCCACCGTACAATGTTTTTTATGTGCCTCGCTGATGGCCGTGGTAAAAACATTTCCTTTGCCATCGGTTAATTGTAATTGTTCGCCCGCCTTCATGCGTAATACCTGCACAATGTGCTTACTGGCATCTTCATCCAATGTAATTTGTTTGGATGCGGCGTCGATTGTTTCCTGGAAAAAGAATGGCAATGGCATGATGCGAAATGGTTGGCGATGTTGTTTATAAATGTTTCATCCCGGTACTTACGCCGCACCTACGGAGCGAAAATACCGTTGCGCCGCTATAAATACGGAGTTCCTACGGAACAGGAGCGTTGACCAGGAAACGCCGGGGAGTCTAAACCACGATTAGAGTTGATGAAAGGATTGACCTGAACTGATAATTATAGGAGCCTACTCTGCTTAAATCATAGACTATCATCCAATCATTCAAAATCACAGTTCAGACAATTTAGCCGTTGGTCAGGAGACCAAACGGCGGAGCGTCCCGTAATTTGTAATTACTAATTTGTAATTTCTAATTAAAACGGTGCATCATCATCAAACTCCCCATCATTCATCTTGCTGCCTTTCTGTATGTATAATTTAGCGCCGTCGTCGCCGCCACCCAGGCCGGAAACAGGTTTCCAGTTGCCGCCACCGCCGCTGCTGCCGCCGTTGTTGAAACCACCGAAGTCGCTGCCATCCTGGTCTTCCACGAACTTTTGAATGTGTAGCAGGGCTTTTAATTTAATTGTATCCAAACTACCATTCCGGTGCTTGGCGATCTTTACGTAGGTTTCGCCCTTGGTGCTTTCGCCCATTTCATTGGCCGTGATCTCGTAGTATTCGGGGCGGTACAGGAACATCACCATATCGGCATCCTGCTCGATCGCACCGGATTCACGAAGATCACTCAGTTGCGGGATTTTGGCGCCTTCCTTGCGTTTTTCCACTTCACGACTTAACTGCGACAACGCGATGATCGGCACCTGCAACTCTTTGGCAAGGCCTTTCAGGTCGCGCGAAATTTTGCTGATCTCCTGTTCGCGGTTGCCGTTCTTGTTGTCGCCCGCACCACTCATCAACTGCAGGTAATCGATCAGTATCAAACCTACATTGTGCTTGTTTTTCAGGCGGCGGCATTTCGCCCGTAATTCAAATATATTCAGCGCTGCCGTATCATCGATGAAGATGGGCGCCTTGGATAATTTTTCAATGCCTTTCTTGTACAGTTGTTTCATCTCGTGCTCTTCCAGTTTGCCGCGGGCAATCTTTTCAAGCCATATTTCACTTTCGGCGCTGAGGATACGCTGCACGAGCTGACTGCTGCTCATCTCCAGGCTGAAGAAGGCAACAGGCACCGCTTTGGCCGGGTCGTCCGTAACGGCCGCACTGCGCGCGAGGTTGAGCGCAAAAGCTGTTTTACCCACGGAAGGCCTTGCCGCCAGGATGATGAGATCGGTGGGTTGCCAGCCGTAGGTAAGTTTATCGAGTGAAGGAAAACCGGTGGATACGCCCGTAATGTCTTCATCGCGGTTGCGCATGTCCTCGATCCGCTGGATGGTTTTCACCAGCACCGTATCGATGCTGTCGAAGTTTTTGCGCAGGTGATTATTGGTGATCTCGAAGAGTTTGCCTTCCGCTTCGTCGAGCATATCAAATACATCGGTGCTGTCTTCATACGCATCGCCGATGATCTCGCCGCTGATGCGGATGAGTTCGCGCTGGATGAATTTCTGCAATACGATGCGGGAATGTGCTTCGATGTTGGCAGAGGAAACAACGGCATTGGTGAGTTTGGTTACGTAATACGGTCCGCCTACCTGTTCCAGTTCTTCGCGGAACTTTAATTCTTCCACCACGGTGAGCAGGTCGATGGGCAGGCTCTTGATCGCCAGGCCCTGCATAGCCCGGTAAATGCGCTGGTTGGCGTCGGAATAAAAACATTCCGGTTTCAGTATTTCTATTACCGTATCGAAGGCGCTTTTTTCCAGCATGATGGCACCCAATACCGCTTCTTCCAGTTCTTTTGCCTGGGGCGGTACCTTGCCATACATCATGGTGTTGAGGTCTATGGGCGCTTTACGCCGTATCTTTTTGTCTTTATTGAAATTCGTAAGTTCCATTGGCTACATATTCGCTTGGCTGTTAGTGTTTGGTTGCAGGGCGGCTAAGGTAACAGCAAAAGGATATTGGAAAGGGATTCATTTTTATTCACATAGGCGTCCTCTCCAAATTAAAAGCTATTGTCCACGCATAATCCACAGCAAAGTTAACTTATTAACGGGTTTCCCACCGTAAATTAACATCCCCGGAATCAATCGAAACGGGATTGCCTTTCCTTTTATTAACAATTTGGTAATATCCAAATTTCTTTTTGTGCACTAACGGGTGACCAAAAAAATTTGCTTTTTAAGACCCGGATGATTAGTTTCTTTTCCGGTGGCGGGATCGCCAAAGCTGGGCCCAAAAAACTATCTTTGCCCACTGAAAAAGATTTAAATAGTACGATAAATGATCATTAGTTACAACTGGCTGAAAGAATACTTACCGGCAGACGCGGCGGTCATAGAAGCGTCGAAGATGAGCAGGATATTAACGTCCATCGGGCTGGAAGTGGAAACGCTGGAAGCCTACGAAGAAATAAAAGGCGGATTGCAGGGATTGATCACAGGCGAAGTGCTGGAATGCGAAAAGCATCCCGACGCGGATAAATTAAAACTCACCAAAGTAAATATTGGCGGGGATGAACCGCTGCAGATCGTTTGCGGTGCGCCGAACGTGGCGGCCGGACAAAAAGTGATCGTGGCCACCATCGGCACTACGATCTATCCCTTGAGCGGCGAACCCATGACGATGAAGAAAGCAAAGATCCGTGGCGTGGAAAGCCAGGGTATGATCTGCGCCGAAGATGAGATCGGCCTCGGCGAAAGTCACGCCGGCATTATAGTATTACCCGCTGATACCAAAGTGGGTACGCCCGCGGCCACTTATTTTCAACCTTACCAGGATGATATTTTCGAGATCGGCCTCACGCCCAACCGCATGGATGCCATGAGTCACCTCGGCGTTGCGCGCGATGTGTGCGCCTATCTTTCGCACCACAATAAAAAAACGACGCCGGTACGTTCGCCGTTCAAAAATAATTTCAAGGTAGATCACCAGGGATTGCAGGTGGAAGTAACGATCGAAAATGAAACGGATTGTCCACGCTATGCCGCCATCAGCCTGCAGGGCGTAACGGTTGCCGAAAGTCCGAAATGGCTGCAGCAACGATTAAAAAGCATTGGTCTGCGGCCGATCAACAACATCGTAGACATCACCAATTTTATATTACACGAAACCGGCCAGCCGTTGCACGCTTTTGATGCAGATATGGTAACAGGTAAAAAGATCGTCATTAAAAATATGCCCGAAGGCACATTCTTTATTACGCTCGATGGCAAGGAAAGAAAGTTAGCGGCGACCGATCTCATGATCTGCAACGCGGAGGGTCCTATGTGCATCGCCGGCGTGTATGGCGGTTTGGAAAGCGGCGTAAAAGCCGAAACGAAAAACATCGTGCTGGAAAGCGCCTGGTTCAATCCAACTTCTACCAGGAAAACTTCGCTGCGGCATGGACTGCGTACGGATGCGGCCACGCGTTTTGAAAAAGGCGTGGACATCAGCAATACCGTGAACGTATTGAAAAGAGCGGCGAATATGATCCGCGAAATTGCCGGCGGCGAAATTGCGAGCGATGTAGTAGATGTATATCCTGCGCCCAAAGAAAAAACGGAAGTGGCCCTAAAATACCATTACTTAAAAAAACTAAGCGGTAAAAATTACCACGGCGATACCATCAAGGATATTTTAAGCAGCCTTGGTTTTGAACTGATCAAGGAAGGTATGGACGAGATGCGCGTGAGCGTTCCTTACAGCAAGCCCGACATCAGCCTGCCGGCGGACATCGTGGAAGAAATCATGCGGATAGACGGGCTGGACAACATCGAGATCCCTTCCGTGATCAGCATTGCCCCTTCGGTGGAAACACTCGGCCACGCTGCGGTGTACAAAGAAAAGGTAGCCAATTATTTAACCGGCCTTGGTTTTTACGAGATCTTCACCAACAGCATTACCAACAGCGCTTACTTCAGCGAAGACACTTTACAAACGACTGTAAAGATGATCAACAACCTGAGCGAAGAGCTGAACGTGATGCGGCCGTCCATGCTGGAAACCGGCCTCGAATCTTTATTGTACAACCTCAACCGGAGAAATCAACACCTGCAATTTTTTGAATTCGGTAAAACATACGCAACACCCGCGCCGGGTAAATACGAAGAAACCGATCACCTCTGCGTGTATGTTACGGGCAATAAAACGGCCGGTAGCTGGAACAACAAGGCGGTGGCTGCCGACCTGCCGTATTTAAAAGCGGTGGTGGAAAAAATATTTTCAGTAACGGGTATTGAATCCATTTCCTGGAACCTGGTACCGCACGAAAAACTGGGCACTGCGCTGGAAGTAAAAGCAAGGCAGGAAACCGTTGCTGTATTTGGATCCGTTGATAAAAAAATGCTGGATCGCTTCGACATAAAAGCGGAAGTATTTTTCGCCGACATCTACTGGGAAAAATTAATGAGCCTAAACAAAAAGAACAGCATCAGCTTTAAAGAGATCAGCAAGTTCCCCGCGGCGCAACGCGACCTCGCGATCGTGGTGGACAAAGCCATTTTGTACGAGCAGGTAGAAAAAGCCACGCAAAATGCGAAGCTGGGTAAATTAAAATCGATCAACCTCTTCGATGTATTTGAAAGTGAAAAACTGGGCGCCAGCAAAAAATCGATGGCGATCAATTTTCATTTTTTAGATGAAGAGAAAACGCTTACGGATAAGGAACTGGACAGCATGATGAACAAACTCATCGGCGCTTACGAGAAAGAACTGAATGCAGAGATCAGGAAATAAAACACAGCACGATTGCCGGAAACAGCGCAACATATCAAACGCATCAACGAAAAGCTTCAGCAATTACTGAAGCGTTTCCAGCAATTGCAAAAAGACAATGAGCGCCAGTCTAAGCGCATTGCCATACTGGAAGAAGAAAAAGCAAGGAATGCCGAACAGGTAACACAGTTGCAACAACAGGTAACAATCCTGAAAGCGGCAACGGGGCAATTATCCGACACCGACAAAAAAGAACTGGAGAAAACGGTCAGCAAATACATCCGCGAGATCGATAAATGCATCAGCCTTTTAAGCAGCTAATATGGAAACACTCATTCCCATCAACATACTCATCGGCGATCGCACCTACCGCATCAAAACCAACCCGAAAGACGAGGAAGTGATCCGTGGCACCCTTAAAACCATCAACGATAAGATCATAGAATACAAAACGCAATTTGCCGGTAAGGACATGCAGGATTATATTGCCATGGTGATGATCTGGTATGCTACCGAAGCGGCTGCGCAGGGACAGGCAGTGCCTGATAAATCTTTCGCGGAAGCCTTGTTGAAGATGGAAGAACAGATCGATAAGGCGATTACGCACTATTGACTTATTGGTTTTGCCTTTTTATTGTTGAATTTTTACTTTCTCATCCCGCGGTTCGTCTCCATAAAACAATAATACAACTCCCCACCTACACGGTATACCGGTTGATAAAGCAGGCCGGTGTAAGGGGACTTGCCTGTCTAAAAAATTACCCGCTTTTGTGTAAACCGGCCCGGCAAATCATCATAAGAAAAGAATGAATATGTACATTTTTTGTATATTTAATTCTTAATTTGTACCTATATGTATATACCGCTTAGCTTTTTGTCACGCCGAAAATCGTTTTTTTGGATATTGCCTGCACTTGTTTTGCTGGTCTTTATTCATCAGTCCTGCAAGAAAACAGATTTCCCTGCAATGGCTTCCTACCAGGATTTTGCAAAGGATTTCTTCACACCAACAGTCCCGGTTGGTAAGCAAATTCAAGGTTATATCACGATCCTGGAACAGGAAAATAACCGGCACAATTTCGTCGATGCGCTGCCCCGGAACATAGGGAGACCAATCTGGGACAAACTTGGCATCCGCCCGATGATGAACAAGGCGGCACGGGGAGAAGATTCGGCCATGCATTTCCTTGTCATTCCCTTTGCTCCGGGCGGGTCATATTTGCATGGCTTATTGATCGCAGTCCCTTCCGATACAGGCTACCGCACTACGTACTACAGCAAGGAATTTTTGAATACCGCCTGCCATCAAAGTAACAAGGACATTGCGCAAGTTGAAAGTTTGCTTGGGTTGTTCATGATGATGGAGAATTATATTTTCAACCGCACCGATTTCTATCACATCCCGCGCGATATTTTTCCCACCAATGCACGGATACTCCTCACTGATAGCACGAAGGTTGCGTCCATGACTGCTGCTGAGGAAGATGGAGGAGAAGGAAAAGCGCCGCCGCTCTGCTACCTGGTGCCTTCGGGTGTCCATCATCCAAATGAACAGGGCGCATGCGATTGGACGACTAATTGCTCCACTTGTTCCGGCTGGTGGTGTGGCGGTACGCCGCCCGAGTATCCAATCCCTGGCGGTCCGAGCGGTCCCCCGGACAATCCTCCAGGTAACCCCGGGGGCGGAGGCGGGGGAACCGGCGGTGGCAATCCGCCACCACCTGCACCGGTTCCCTGTGATGAACCGTTTTATTTGGTAAACCCTTGCGACGACCCGCCGGGGCCTGTACCACCCATTTATGAACTGACGGAAGATGACATAAGGATATTCAATCAACTGGATGCGGAAGATGCCGAGATTGATGCTATTCTTTCAAGTCCAACCGCAAGTTGTGAAGGCACTAAAAGGACCGGTAATATTAATTTTAATGGTACAAAAGAGCATTGGCTGATACAACTTGATTATATAAGCAGGAACTCTGTTTATGGAGATAGGGAATATGCCATTCCACAAAGTAGTATTAACGGCAATACGGGTTATGCCGACCTCGTGAATAAACAGACAAATGAGATTTTCGAAATTAAACCTGATAACGATACAAGGCTAACGCGAGGCCTTATTGAAGTGCAGAGATATGTCTTGAAAGCTAACCAGCATTGCCCAACAGCAATAGGAAGTTTTCCTCCGAACTGGCATCCAGGAGAAAATTACAATTTAATGGTTTTACCTTCTACAGACCCTACAAAATTTTTGCAAATTAAAAAAGGCGCGCCCGGAGTGCTTTTGTACAGATATATTAATAAAACAACAAGTCCTCAACCGCTTCCTGTCACAATTCCTGCGTCAATTATGGATAAACTCAGATACTTAGTTGACAGGCTAAGAAATAATATAAATGATTTTGACAGGATCATTGCGCAATATATGAGGCAGAACCCGGATTTGGTTAATTACATTAAAAGTGCGGTCATAGGTGCGGCCGTTGCCATTGTAGTGGGTACTATTTTGGAAGATATTGCTACCTTGGGAGGCGGTATACTGGACGATTGGGCTTCTTTTGTACTCGCTTACCGGATTGTACGTTTTGCCTGGGCATTATAATTTTTAATAAAACTCTATGTCAACTTTACTTGTCAATACACAGAATGTAAAATATTCTTTGTCATATGCCGATCAAATCGAAAGTTCCGTGGAATTTTGGGATTGCGCGAATGCCCAACTCAGCGCATTATTTATCAAGCAAACAGGTTTGAAACCTGGTAAAAATCTTTGTTTTTCAATGTCTAACCATTGGATCGGTCAACCATTAATAGAGCCGGGACATATATCAAAACTTAATATCAACCTTTACGTAAACCACAACTGGAACCCCATAGTCGTATTGTGGAAATCCAAATCCGGACGCATTTACAAGATCGACGATACCAATATCGACTGCAACGATATTGAGTTTTGGTTCGATAAGCTGGATACAGAACTGTACATTTCACAGCTTTATCCGGGCGATCAAAAATTACCTTTTGTGATTAAAGACCTTCCTTTTGAACTACAGGTTACAAGGCTGAATATGGATTGTTCGCTGCTGCTTACTGTGCAGGCTGGTTATGAAGATAAACGCGAAACGATGATCACCGCGGTATACGATTTCATTGGTAAATTCAATACCGCCTCTGAAAAGAAGGACCGGGAAGAAGGAGTTATTCATAACTCTAAAGGTGAATTGCAGGATAATCATATCGTTGCATTCGACATCGACCTGGGTTCAGTAGGATTTGGTTTTTTTAAAAAACTGTTGAATTTTTTAAAAAAAATGGAAGGCATACAAAAGGTAGAGATCGCATAACATTAAAAAGTAATCATGAAGCTATTAAGCACTTTATTTCTAGTTTTATTGTTCCTTCAATCACATTCGCAGGAATGCACAACAGCAAGCATGTATAAAACGAGTTCTATGAGCGAAAGACTGGATAGTGTGGAAATGGAAATCCCTTTGTATTTCAGGATATCGGCAGACAGTATCGTTGCCAGCCCGATAGAAAATGACCAAACGAGATGGATGGCGTTGAAAATAATTTCAAAACAATGTTTTAAGAACGAAAAAATGTTTGTTGATAAAATCATTTATAAAACTGTTGCAACCAGTAGAAGCGGGATGATTAATCCCGTTGTAACTATACATCTGGCAGACTCTTTAAGGAAATACATAGAGATTTTCTATCAAAAGATTAAACCGAAATTTTTTCCTATTGAAGAAGTGTTTGAAACTGCTGCACAAATAAATGAATTCTGTATTCCAAAAGCTTACCCCGCCGATCAAAAACTACCGTTCGTAATCAAAGACCTGCCTTTTGAACTACAGGTTACAAGGTTGAACATGGATTGTTCGCTGCTGCTTACCGTGAAAAAGGGACATGAGCGGGAACGTGAAAAAATGCTTACCGGTGTATATGATTTCATAGAAAACTTTAACCAGGCATCTATGAAAAAAGACCGGGAAGAAGGTGTTGTTCACAATGTTAATGGAAAAATACAGGGTACCAACATCGTTGCATTCCAAATAGACCTGGGCTCGGTAGGGTTTGGATTTTTTGAAAAACTTTTGAAGTTCCTGGCCAGGCTGGAAGGTATACAAAAGGTAACGATTGCATAATGCTAAAAGATTTACTATGAAATTATTGGACGACTGGCTTTTACTTTAATGCTCTTTAATGAATAGCAATGCTGGTAGATTATCTAGGCAGTGATTTTTCAAAAACGACCTCCCGGTAATAAAAGCCGTTGGCCGCGAGAACAAAACGGCGGACATCTTCAACTATTTTCAACAATTTTCAACCTATTCCTTAAGCCGTTGGTCGGGAGACCAAACGGCGGAAGCGTATACAACCTCGCGAACTTTGCTCCTTCGCTTCTTTGCGTGAAACAAATTCGCGCAGCGAAAAACTTACCACCTGCACGACTTCCCGGTAAATAAAAGCCGTTGGTCGGGAGACCAGACGGCGGAGTGCATTCAACCTTCAACCTTTAACTTTTTACTTTTGAATTGTATTCACAACAACTTATGCTGCACCGCCGTCATCAGCAACTCCGCGGTATTTTTTACATCGAATTTCTGTAACAAATTTCTCCGGTGGGTATCGATCGTGAGTGGACTGAGGTGCAGTTCCGCGGCCATCACCGGCGTGGTTTTGCCTTCGGAAAGCAGTTGTAAAATATGCTTTTCCCTTTTGGTAACGGAAGGGATTACTTTCAACTGTAAACCGGGCTTGGCCATGATCTCTTTTACTTCATTGCTGAAAACAAAACCGCCTTTCAACGCTTCGTCGATGCAATGCAGTAATTCCGCCGGCGCCGCGTTCTTCAATAAATAACCGCTGGCGCCATTTTGCAGCGCCTGTAAAATGATACTGCGTTCGGCCTGGTTGCTCAGTGCAAGTACCACGGTGCCGGGCGACAGCGCCTTGATCATTTTGCAAAGGTCAATGCCATTGGCATCGGGCAGCATGATGTCGAGCAATACAAGCTGTACGGGATTGTTTTTTAAGAAAGTAAGAAAATCATTGCCAGAGGTAAAACTTTCGATGCGGCCGATCATCGGGTCCGTGCTCAAAAGTGTTTTCAGGCCTTCAATGACTACCGGGTGATCATCTACAATTGCAATCACTATTTTATCCTGAAACATTTAATTCTATGTTGATGGTGGTTCCCTCGTTAATGGCAGCAGTAATATCCAGTTTTCCCTTCATGTACTCCACCCGGTTTTTGATACTGCTGAAACCAATACCCGGTGCTTTTTCAATGGCAGCCAGGTCAAATCCTTTGCCATTGTCTTCTACAGTAATAAAAAAAGTATCCTCGTTCTGACTGCACTGCAATATAATCTTTTCCGCCTGTGAATGCCGGATCGCATTTGACAACGCTTCCTGTACAATGCGGTAAATATTTACCTGCACGCCCAGGTCCATGTCCCGCTGTATGCCATAAGCCTGGAACTCTATTACTGTCCTTTCGCTCATAAAAGACTCACAAAGGTCGCCTAACGCTGCTTCCAATCCAAGTTTTAGCAGGCTTTCCGGCATGAGGTTGCGGGCAATGCGCCGCAGCTCGGTTAATGATTGATCCAGTTGCCGGATCGCGCCGTCCACCGCGGGATTGGCTGCTGTTGTTTGCGACGACAACCTTATCTTGATACCGGCCAGCATGCCCCCCAGCCCGTCGTGCAGGTCGCGCGCTATCCGCCGTCGTTCGCTTTCCACGCCTTCCAGCACGGCCCGCGCCCTTTTCAATTGTTGCTGTTGTTCTATTTCCTTTAACTGCTGCCGGTAATTGATCTCTTTTTGTTGCGCCAGCTTTTTACTGTTGCGGTAATAAAAAATTAGAAAGGCGGTGGATATCAATAAGAAAATACTGGCGATGCCCAACAATAAAAGGGTAAGCCGCTGGTTTTTCGCGGTGAGCAATGCCTGCTGCTGACCGGCTTCCAGCACGGCAATCCGTTTTTCTTTTTCGGCGCCCTGGTATTTTAATTCCAGCGCATTGATGTCGGTGGTTAACCGGCTTTTGTACAGGCTGTCGTTCAGGCCGCTGTACAATGCCTGCCACTCGTAAGCGGCTTTCATCTGCCCGAGGCCGGCATGGCTTTTCGCCAGCAGGGCATACAGTTGCAACCTGTTGTCGTCGATTGCGAGTACTTCTTCATCTTTCGACAAACTGGTCAGCACCTGTCGTGCCGGTTCAAATCTTTTATCCTCCACCAGGCTTTTGGCTTTCAGGAAAGAGAGTTCCTGGATGATGTAGGCTTTGTTGGGACCGTTCGCCGCGGCGATGCCTTTATCGAAACTGGCCACGGCCGCCACGTATTGTTTTAAATAATGGTTGTACATGCCCTGTACCAGGTAGTGACCAGCATATAATTCCGATTCGGGGTAAGGTGCCAGTATAATTTCCACCGCATCCAGCGTAGCTTTTGCCGCTGCGTATTTCTGCAGGTACATATAGGTTTCGCCCAGGCGGTTATAAGCCGATACCAGTCGTGAAGGTGCGGCATTCGCGAGTTTGAGGATATCGATGGCTTTTATAAAATAGCTTTCTGCTTTGTCGTACTGCTCCGTATTCATAAACGCAACGCCTACACCCGCGTACTGCGATCCCACCAAGGCGCTGTCGCCCCCTTTCGTTGCGAACGGGATCACTTTGTTCAATACAATATCTATATAGGCCTTGTCATTGTTCTTCCGTTGCTGTATCACGCCGCAGTTGATCCAGATATTGGCCCGCGTAATGTAGGATTCCTTCGTGTCAAAACGGCTGAGCAAACTATCGGCGATGAAATAAGCAGTTTCACTTTTTTCCATGTCGCCGGCATAATAAAAATAACCTTCGCTCGCATAGGAGATCGCTTCGAGGTAAGGATATTTTTTACTCAGCCTGCGGCCTTCTTCCAGGTGTTGTTTGGCTTTGGCCATGTCTTTCGGCATCCAGTAATAAATCAGTTTATAGTGGGTACGCGCCTTTATGCTGTCGGACTTCGATTCTTTTAATACGTTGTAAAGACTATCGGCATAATGCTCCATATTCAGCGGCAGTTGCGCGCTACAGGGAATGGCAGGCAGGAGAAAAAATAAGAATAGGCAGAGACGCTGGATCATAGAGACAAAATAAAACATATTCATCACCCTGTATGCTTTCGGTTGTAAAAATACTGGTAAACAGGTACAAAAACTTACTGCTTTCAGTGGATGCTGCAGGAGTGATCGCCGCTTTAATTTTGTATCATTGTTGAAGAAGGTTATGGCATTTGCATTTTTTAAATCAGCACCATTATAAAATATTTATGCTCAACGACCCCCGGTCGTAGCCAAAATTTTTAATTAACATTTGTTCAGGTTCCGGGTAGATTCCGATTGAGAAAAATGCGGGCCATTGCCTGCATTTTTTATTCCCACCCTCTTCGCCCACGCAGATCACCGGCTGTGAATTTTCAATGTGTCCTCTCCCCTGCTCAATCCTTTTTTAGCCCGCTTTAATCCTTTGTAGTCCAACCTTTTTTATTGATGTATAAGCTTTGCATAAGATTTACCCATTGTTTGCCATGACAATGGTCTTCACAACGAAACCAAAGTATAGCTATGAACAATTTCAAAGTAGCAGTATTATGCCTATGCATGATGCTTTGCTCAACCGCTTTCTCACAGGGCACAACGCTTACCGTACACACGCAGGCGGCGGCCGGCAAACCGCTTGGGCGGGTGAATGTATCACTAAAACATTTTTCCACTGGTAAAACAGTAACCACCACGCTCACCGATAGCACGGGTAACGCAGGCCTGTCGCTGGATACAGGCAGGTACATCGTGGTGGCTACTTATGCGGGGCTTGAACCCGTGGCCGATACATTTTACATTGAAAACGCGCTACCCATTCAACGTACTTACACCCTTCGCCCACAGGCAGTAGCGCTGGAAGGCGTAACCGTTACCGCGCGAAAAAAAATACTGGAAGCACGCGATGATAAATTCATTTACAATGTATCGGCCGATAGCATGGCGCGCGCCAAATCCGTTTCAGAGGTATTGGGCAATATACCTTTCGTGATGGTGGATGGCATGGGCAATGTGAAGGTAGCCGGGCAGGAAAATTTCAAGATACTGGTCAACGGGAAAGAAACAGCTTTGTTTGCCGGTAGCGTATCGGACGCTTTAAAAAGCTTCCCGGCCGATGCGGTCGTACGCATTGAGCTGAACATGGCGCCCGGTGCGCGCTACGATGCGGAGGGTGTTACCGCCACCATCAACATTATTACAAAAAAATTCCAGGGACTCATGGGTTATGCCCTGCTGCACGCCAGCGACCGCAGCCATTACAGCGGCGGTTTAACGCTTACCGCCAAAACCGGGCGGCTGGGCATTACGGTGAACGGGGACCTGAACGGCGTCTTCAACAAACTCCATGGTTTCAGGAATACCGTTACCACGCCGTTTCAACCCATTACCTATAAAAGCAGGGAAGTGGACGGACGGGAATCCAACAAGTACACAAGGGGTAGCAGCAGCATAGAACTGAGTTTCGAGATCGACAGCTTGCGGTCGCTCGTAGGTTATACCACCATTGGGAAAAGGGCTTCGGAAAACTACCTGGATCAACAGGTGATCACCACGCTCCCGTCGGATATAAGGGACCAGGGTTTTATACAGATGGACGGCCGCAACCGTACACCCAATACCATGATCGGTATGGACTACAGTCAAAAATCAAAATCGAATCCTGCGAAAGAACTGGTATTGCGCTTCAACTGGCAGGGCAGCAACAACAGGATCAACAACAGCACTGCCCAGCAATACGGTGCCTTTTCCAAGTGGATGCAAAACAATTCCCGTGCAAGGAACGATGAGTTTACCCTGCAGGCTGATCTTGTACCGGTCGCCGGTAAAAAAGTCACCGTGGAAGCAGGCGCCAAAGCCATCCTTCGTTATGCATCAGCGGACTACAATAGTTTTTTGACCTATGACCTGGCCAGGGACTACATAAAGGACACCGCCAACAGCAATGGCTTTACCTACCGGCAACAGGTATACGCCGTTTACGGCTCGGCGGCCATCCGTGCCTGCAAAAACAGCCTGCGGGCCGGTGTGCGGCTGGAGCAGACCAACATCAACGGCGCTTTCAGTAACCTTTCTTCCGCCGTAAAGGATCATTATCTTTCCGTTGTTCCCAGCCTGAACTTCACGCGTAAAACAGGTAAAGCATCTTCGCTGTCGTTCTCCTACAATACGAATTTATTGAGGCCCTACATCACCAGTCTCAATCCTTATGTGAACAATGTGGATTCCTTTAACATCACGTATGGCAATCCTTCACTTGGCCCGCAAACCATTCACAAAGTGATGTTGCAAAGCCGCTATAACGATGAGAAGTTGTTCTTCGCCGCTTCGCTTACCGCGTCCTGGAGCAACAATAAAATATTGTCGTACCGGAAGTTTCAACCGGCAACCGGCATTACCGAAAATACCGTTGGCAATGTGGGACGCGAACGCCTTGTATCCATAGGCTTAAGTGGAAGGTATATATTCGCCAAAACTTTTTACCTGGGTTTGAATGGCGACCTGCGCTATGTGGATGTGCGGAATAAAATACAAACCAGTCAAAAAAGATCAGGCTACTCCGGGCTCGTAGCGGGCTACTTTAACTGGGATGTAACCGCCCGTTTCAGCATCAGCGGAAGCGGTGGCATGCAGGTTGACAATGTTTCTTTACTGGGCAGGTACACGCCCCAATATTTTTACCAGGTGAATACCGGTTACAAACTTATTAAGAACAAACTATTTGCCACGGTCAACTGGAACAATGTACACAGCGCTTACCTTACGCAGAAGACCATCTTTTCGGATGATGCGGTGTCGGCTGTTACGGCTTCCAAAACAGTATTTCGCGTTATATTTTTTGGCTTTACCTATAACTTTGGCAAACTCAAAAAAGAAGTGACGAAGAAGAAAGGGGTGCAGAATGATGATATATTGAAATAGTAACCCGCAGATGGGTGCAGATTTTTAGCGCAGCTTAAAGAAGATTTTGGCAGCGTAATCAGCGGTACTATATCAGCGAAGATCAGCGGGAAATATAACCCGCAGATATTCACAGATTTCAAAGAAGATCAATTCACCGGTAACCAGCATCAAAACCTGGTTTAATAAAAGCAGGCAATAAAACAATTACATTTTTAAAATCCAATGTATATGCGCCGTTTTAGTTTCGTTAATCCCTGGCTTTTTGCGCTGCTGTTTACCTTTTTGTTCTCCTGTTTTTCTTTTTATTTTTTTCACCTCATCCACCCGGGGGGTACGCCTTTCGACCTGGAAACTTTTTTGTTTGCCCTCTTTTCAGGATTCGTGGATTTGCTGGCGGTGTACATCAGCTTCCGCCTCATCCGGTACAAACAGGCAACCATGAGTTTCGGGGCTTTTTACCTGTTGCTTTTTTTTGTATCGCTTTTCGTTTTTGTGCTGTTGTATAATTTCTACTGGATCGTACTCACGCGGCAATTGATTCATGGAGTTGATACCGGCATGGAACTGGTTATCCACCAGAATAAAGGGATGATCGGCATTACGCACGTTCCCATTGCTGTTGCCACCATCCTGGGCCTGTACAACCAAAAAATATTTCAGCTCAACCAGGATATTATACTGAAAGAACAAATGCTATCCGAAGCCCGGCTTACGCAGTTGCAACAACAGGTAGATCCCCATTTTTTATTCAACAACCTCAACATCCTTTCCGCCCTTATCCGGCAATCGCCCGAAAAAGCGGAAGTATTTACGCAGCGCCTTTCCGAACTGTACCGCAATTATTTACGCTTCGGCAACCAGTCGCTGGTTTCGTTAAAAGAAGAACTGTTCTTCATGCAGGATTATCTTTACCTGCTGGAATGCCGCTTCGGCAAAGCATTCCATTTCGTGATCCGCAACAACGAAGGCGTAAAAGAAGAAGAAGTATTCGTGGTGGCAGGTACCCTGCAACTGTTGCTCGAAAATGTGGTGAAACATAATACCGCTTCGGAACAGGAGCCGATGCAGGTGGCGTTGTACATTGATGCGGATAAACTGGTGATGGAAAACGAAGTAAGAAAACGGGAAGCTGTTTCAGAAGGGGTTGGGCTGCAAAACCTGGCCAAACGATACGGCATCCTCA
>Ga0247806_10000326_pt1 | contig 31971 bp, 28 predicted proteins | sample UWRJL059202B1_FD_179935 | JGI IMG/M metagenome (GOLD analysis project Ga0247806, IMG submission 179935) | Plant litter microbial communities from Arlington Agricultural Research Station in Wisconsin, United States - UWRJ-L059-202B-1 | ecosystem: Environmental > Terrestrial > Plant litter >... | reverse complement strand
CGCTTCAGAAGAGCACATCTATTTGCTGAATTACATCCACCGGCACATCTACAACCCGGAAGCCTTAAAAGCAGAACAGATCGCAACGCATTTCAACCGTTCTCCGACCTACATCAGCGCTTATTTTAAGCAGAAGACAGGAGAAGGCCTGCAACAATACCTGACGGGTTACAAGCTCAAGCTGATCGAGACGCGCCTGCGCTTTACAAATATGCAGGTCAACGAGATTGTTTTTGAATTTGGCTTCACGGATGCGAGCCACCTCAACCGCCTGTTTCGCAAATACAAAGGCATGAGTCCTTCGGAATACAGGAAGTCTTTTGTATTGTAGCGGATAACTAATTTGTTGTCCGGTTAAATTTTAAATAGAAAATGAAATCATCAAGTTCTTATACCCTTGAATTCCCGTCTTTAAAATAAAAATGTGGTTTATTGAAAGTGTCGGACATTCGCAAAACAGGCTTTACAAAGAAGCATTTGAGTTTTCGCTGAAGATTTTACGCCACCGGCAGGTAAACCCTAAATACCGCTCCTGCTTCCGGTGCGCTTTCCGCAATAATGAAACCCTGGTGATTGCCGACGATTTTTTTGCAGAGGGCCAATCCGATCCCGGTTCCTGAATAACTGTCGGCCGCATTCAAACGCTGAAAGATCGTGAAGATCTGTTCGGAAAATTGCTGCTCAAAGCCAATCCCGTTGTCCTGAACGGAAATCTCGTGGTATGCTTCAAAAGGCAGGTATTGCTGAAGGTGCGCAAGCTGTGGCGCGTCAACGATCCTCGCATAGATGTGGATCGCCGGTGATTCGGTTGCAAATTTTAGCGCGTTGCTGAGTAGGTTGGAAAACAGTTGATTGAACTGGGTACTGATCCCGGTGACGACCGGAAGTGGGTCAATCGTTATTTTCGCCTGCGTGTCCTGGATCAGCAGCTCAAAATCGACAGTCAGCTGGGCCAGCAGGTCATTGAGGTCCGTTTTTCCGGACTTCTCATCTGGCCTGGAAAGCCGCGAGTAAGCCAATACGTCGCGGATCAGCATCGACATCCTGTCGGAGGAAAGAATCATCTTGTCAAAATACCTTTGCTCTTCGGGCGTAAAAGTGACGGTTTTATGCAAGAGGCTGCCGAAGGTCTTGATCTTACGGAGCGGCTCCTGGAGATCATGGCTGGCGATGTAAGCAAATTGCTCTAAGTCGTGATTGCTGATGTTGAGCTCCTGGATTTTGCTTTCCAGCTCTTCCTGGTATCTTTTGAGCGTATGCTGGGCTTCCCGGAGCTGCTGGTTGTCTTTCAGTGTTTCCTCGACAAGCTTTTGCGCATGGATGTCTACAAAAAAACCGATGTACCCGGTGACTTGTCCCTGTTCGCTCTTCTGGGGCAGGATCGTGACGAGGTGCCAGAGGTGATTCTCCGTCGCCGGATGTCTGAGCCTGGCCTGGGTACGGAAAATGCCATGTGTCTTGTTCCAGGCTGCGACCTTCATGTAATCATCCGGGTGGAAAAGGGAGAGTAACGTAGTACTTGTCAGCGGGGTTCCTGCCTCGAAATAGCTGGAAAGTCCTTTGTTGGCATAGGAAATATCGCCCTGCAGGTTCATGGAAAACATGATCAGGGGAAGCGTATCCGTCAGTGTCCGGTATTGATTTTCGCTGGCCCGCAGCTTATAGGTCAGGTCGATGAGCTGCAGGTTTTTTTTGCGGATCTCATCGTAAGGCGACAAAGGCGGCTCCGTCTTGAAATATTCTTTGAATTGCTGTATCCTGGGCAGGGAGATTGTTCCACCCATCGGGATCAGCTGCTTCAGGCGGATCTCGTGCAGGTGCTCATCGGTTTTCAGCAGTTCCACGTTCCCCACGAGTTTGCGGGCATAGGCCATGGCTTCGGGATTGGAAATGCTGAGGTCCATGGCATCCAGCAGGGAAGCACAAACAAACTTTTGGGTGCGTGTAAACTCAATGTTTAACGTCAGCGAAGATTGATCGCCATGCGCGATGGAATGGCGAGCGATCTCCGATACGGCGGTCGCAAAAATGGTTTGCGCAGGTGTGCTCAGCCCGCACAGTTCCGCAAGCTTCATGGTCCGTTTGTGGGCGAGGATGAGGTCCATCTCATTATCGAGTGCGATACTGACGATTTCGTGCATAACTAATAATTTACTTTCCCTACCAAAACCGTCATGTCGTCGTTTCTGCGGGCATGTTCCTTAAAAAGTACAGAAGCGATGATGCCTGCATCATATTTCAGCAGGCCGTTGTATTTGCTGAGTTCCCAGCGCGTGCGTATGCCGTCCGAGCACATCACGATGGTCTGGAAATGATTGGCTTCCGCGGTAAAATCGTGCATCGTGTTCGGGATGTTCATACCTACAATGCCATTGTGGGACATGTAGTTTTTGTATTGAAGTCCCTGGTGAAGACGTGTGCTGATATTTCCAATGCCGCAGATGCTCCACTTTTTCGTCTCGTGGTTCAGGATGGCAACGGAAGCAACAAGTCCCCGCGTTTTTTTAACCTGCTGATGGATAAAGCGCAGGACTTCCACGGCTGACGGACTTGTGCACAGGCGAAAAGCAGCGATCGCTTCCTGAACGGCTGTGTGTGCGTGCGGACCGTGTCCGAGCCCATCCCCGACAAAAATGCGCGTTTCCTGATCTGTGCGGACGACCTCATAGCCATCGCCACAAACCTGTTCCCCCGGGTAGTTTACCTGTAAAGCTTTGATGTCCAGTCCGTGAACGGATTTCTGGGACAGGCGGGGAGGAGTGGCGTAATTTTTAGAAACAACGACCGTTCCCATGCCCGACATCGAATACACCTGGAAAAAATTGCTCAGGCGTTGGATGGCGCCCAATCCATTGCCAAGTGTATTGGTGGTGGAAACGCCGTCGCGCATCATGCGTTGAATGTCATCCGTTCCCACTCCATTGTCCAGGCAGTAAATCTCAAATACCTCGGTGTTTTCTTCATCCCGACCCAGGCGGTAGAGCAGTTCGCCCTGTCCGGCATGTTTGATGAGGTTGGACGTAAGCTCCGATACAATGATGTCGACTTCGCCAACCCGCGTTGTGCTGAATCCGGCCTGTACAAGCAGGTTGTGGATTTCTCTTTTGACGAAAGATAAATAACTCCGGTCTTCAATCTTATAAGATACGTATGAGGAATTATCCATTTTTCCATTTTATGATTTGTACGGTTGTACCCAATCCGACAGTCGATGAGATCTCAAATTTACTGACCAGCCTGCGCGTTCCGGGAAGTCCCAGCCCCAGGCTTTTACCGGTCGTGAATCCATCCTGCATGGCCAGCTCTATGTTGGCAATGCCGGGACCTTTATCTGCAAAAGTTAGCCGAACACCATTGTCGCGGCCTTCGCTGATGATTTCTATCAATACCTCGCCACCGCCGCCATAACGCAGCATATTCCTGACCAGTTCGCTGGCGGCGGTGATCAGTTTGGTCTGGTTCACGATGCCCATGCCGACCTTGACAGCGGCCTCTTTCACCCTGTTGCGCAATGGCACGACATCCTGTTCCCGGAATACAGTAACGTTCTCCTTACTCAATATCGAAATCATAATCATAATCATCCTGATTGGTACCTTCGTCCAATCCGATTTTGGCACGTAGCAAATGCATTCCTTTTTCCACATTCAGCGCGCTGTGCACGCCTTTGAGTGGCAATCCAAGCTCGATGAGCGTAATGGCCACAGCAGGTTGCATGCCCACGACAACTGTTTCTGCATCCATGATCTTCGACATCGTGGCAATGTTCCCGAGGATCCTGCCCATGAATGAATCGATGATGGAGACCGCTGAGATGTCTATCAGCACGCCTCTGGCGCTGGTCTTTTTAACCATATTGATGAGGTCTGATTCCAGGTTTTCGGCCAGTTGGTCGTAGAGATCGACCTGGATCGTAACCAGCAAAAAGTCGCCCATCCTGAGAATAGGTATTCTTTCCATAGTTTATCTTTGTACGGAATTGGGTTGTCTTTGATTCTTATTAACCACATCGAGCTGCAACATCGTGAAAGCCGTTTTCAATGCGCTGGCCAGGGTGGATTTGGTAATGATGTTCGAGAGGTCGATTCCGAGGTGAACTACAGTTTGTGCGATTTCTGGACGGATGCCACTAATGATACATTCTGCACCCATTAACCTGGTTGCGCTGACTGTTTTGATAAGATGCTGTGCCACGAGCGAATCTACGGCTGGTACGCCGGAAATATCGAGAATGGCAATGACGCTGCCTGTATCCACGATTTCCTGGAGCAGGTTCTCCATGACGATCTGCGTACGGGAGCTGTCGAGTGTACCGATGATCGGCAGCGCGAGGATGCTGTCCCAGACGCGGATCACGGGCGTAGAGATTTCTGTGATCTCGTCCGTTTGGCGCAGGATCACTTCTTCGCGGCCTTTGATGAAGGATTCGAAAGTCGTAACGCCAAAGTGGTCAAAGATCCTGCTGATGCGCATGAGGTCGTTCACTGCTGTCTCAGGCTTGCCCTGGCTGATGAGCATCGACAGGATCACTTCCCGCAGGCTGAAGATATAATTGCTGTTTTCTCTCGGTGAATATCCCTGTTTGGCACGGGAAACAGAAATGCCAGCCAGGATTTCCTGTGCCGGATCAAAGTCCCTGGATTCCGGCTCGTCGAGGTTTTTGTCGTTGAGCGCGTCCAGCAGTGAATTCAGTAATTCTTCCGATTGCGACCTTTCGTGGTCGTTGTACATCGATTCGTCGCGGAATCCGTCTGCATCGGATTGTTTTTGCATCCATTGCTCGAGTACCGACTGGCGGTTTTTGCGCAATATGCTGATTGATTCATTCATAAATTATGGATTGTTTGTTTTTGGATACGGTGATGTGCGGCCTGCTCGAAGAAAGTGCTGAGCAAGGTTGTAAGGCGGTCGATATCGGAAGGTTTGGAAATGAAATGGGAAGCACCCATGCTGAGCAGCTCTTCTTTGTCGTGCTGCTGGAAGGAGGTCGTGTAAATGACGACAGGTACATCCAGATGTGTAGGGATTTTGCGTATTTCGGTGAGACATTGCCTTCCGTTGAAACGCGGCATATTGAGGTCCAGGAAGATAAAATCAGGCACCTCTGAAAGCTTGAGCAGATGCAGGCCTTCCTGCCCGTCAGCTGCCGTTTTTAATAAGATGTTACCGGATATGCGCCCGAGAGCAATGGAGAAGATCTCGCGATCATCTGCATCGTCATCAATCAATACACAGGACAGCGCTTTTGCAGACATGCCGAAATTTTTTTTAAATATAGAGAAAAAAAAGAACGCACTAAATCACAAAAAACGTTATTACAGCAATTTTCAAATGCCCCGGGTATGCCCAAGGTGCGTTATCCGTTTTTTGTTTACGTAAAAAACAAGAATTGTTAAGCAAGTAGGATCCAGGTTTTTATTCGTCCTGATTTCTTTTTTGGCAAATGAAATTATTTCAAATTTGACGTCATCTGTTTCCAGTCTTCGGCGAGCAGGGAATAGAGCTCGAGGTCGGTGAAACCCTGATTGGTTCGTGCTGCTTGCCGCAACACGCCTTCGTGCCTGAAGTGGATGCGTTCCGGAATTTGGCGGCTTTTCAGGTTGTCGGAACTGCAACGGATCTCGATGCGGTTGAGCTCCAGGTGCCGAAAACAGAAGTCAAGCAAGGTAACTGTACAACGGGAAACGATCCCGTAACCGGCATAAGCGCTGCCGATCCAGTAACCGATCTCGCCGCTGCGGTGAAACTGGTCAATCCCGTATATGCCAATGCGACCGATGACCTGCCCATCGAGGAGGATTACGAACGCAAATTCTTGTCCTGCCCGGTTCTTTTGCTGCGAGCTGGCAATGAATTCTTCAATGAAAGTTACGGATTGCATCTGGTCGACCCATGGGAGCCAGGGACTCAGGTATTCGCGGTTTTCAGAGGCAAGCGCATAAATGGCCTGGCTGTAGGCCGGACTGACGAGTGCCATTTGCAGGCGGGGTTCTACTTCTATAAGCATAGCGGATCGTTATTCGAATTCAGTTGGATAGCTAAGGATTATTCCCAGATCCCATTTGCGGAAGTCAGGATAATCGGTTTGCCCGCTGTCACGACCAGCGTGTGCTCGTGCTGGGCAACATAGCCGCCCTGATCGCCAACCAGGGTCCAGCCGTCCTGCAAAGTATCCGCATAACTGGAATGGGTGGAAATGAACGTTTCGATCGCCACGACAGAATTCTTCTTAAAACGTTCCAGGTTGAAACGGTCGCAGTAATTCGCGATTTCGAGGGGCGCTTCGTGCAGACTTCTGCCGATGCCATGTCCCGTCAGGTTTTTGATGACGCGGTAGCCGGACTTTTTAGCTTCCATTTCGATCAGCCTGCCGATCTCGTTGATGCGCACGCCGCCGTGGATTTGGTCGATGGCTTTCTGTAAAATGCGCTTCGAAGCATCGATGAGGTGCTGGTGGCCGTGCAGGTCCTGACCGAGCACAAAAGATCCGCCGTTGTCCGACCAGAAGCCATTCAGCTCTGCCGAAACATCTACATTGATGAGGTCGCCTTCCTGCAGGATTTTCCGATGAGAAGGAATGCCGTGCGCCGCTTCGTGGTTCACGCTGATGCAGGTCCATCCCGGAAAGTTGTAAGTCAGCATGGGCGCAGATTGCGCGCCGAAGCTTTTCAATACCTCGCCGCCAAATTCATCGAGCTCCTTCGTCGACATTCCCGGCCGGGCGTGATCCCGCATTTCGCGCAGCGTGGTCGCTACTGCATGACTCGCTGCCTGCATGCCGCGCATTTCCTGTTCGTTCGTGATAGACATAATTGCTACAATAAAAATCCATGCAAAGAAACGATGATTTAGGGATACTACCAAAGTATTTGACTGGATCGTTATATCGTCATATCGCCATTTGGCGATATGACATAACTTTTGCATGAGCGGGATTTAGATTTTTGCTGAGGGTGGTGTGCGTGATCGTCAGGCAGAAAGATCAAATCCATGTGCTGATTGTCATATTGCCATACGAGAAGACCGCCGATTTTTATGTGTTTTCACGGCACATCTATCCATTATATCGGGCCAGGCGTGACTACACAATGCTCAAAGCGATAAGTATAGATAGAGAAACGGATGAGTGAACCCACCTTCCTGAGTTCATGCTGTAATTTTTACCTGGCCCGGACGATTTTAACCCAGGTTAATATTTCTACGCAGCATGGAGAATACCTTTGTCTCATTCAATTAATTAATAAACTTAAAAAAATGAAAAATCTATTCGCAACAATCGCATTAAGTGTATTCTGTTTCGCTTCATTTGCGGCAACACAATCCAATTCAAACAAAAAAGCCGAAACAATTATTTTGGTCCACGGAGCATGGTCTGACGCATCTTCCTGGGATGCAGTTGTTCCTTTATTAAAAGCGCAGGGCCACGAGGTCATCGCTGTAAATCTGGCAGGTCACGGAAAAGACGCTACCTCATTCGCAGACATTACATTTCAAACGTATGTTGACCAGGTAAAAACAGCTATCGGTACGCGTACCGATGTGATTTTGGTCGGACACAGTTTCGCAGGCATGGTAATCAGCCAGGTGGCTGAAGAAATCCCTGCACAGATTAAAGAGCTGATCTACCTTGCGGCAGGTCTGCCACATGATGGTGAAAACCTCCTAGGATTGGCAAAACAAGATCCGGCTTCTCACATAGGCAAGTACCTTACAATTGATGAAGCACATGGTCAGGCGATCATTGCAGCAGAAGGCGTAGCTGATGTTTTTGCCGCAGATGCACCTCAAAATGTGCAGCATTACCTCGCTGCCAATATCAAACCTGAACCATTGGCCCCACTGGCCACGCCAGTTCACCTGACCGACAAAAATTTTGGAAGCATTCAAAAAGCATATATCTACACTTTGAATGACAATGCAATTAGCTACCCGGCACAGCAACACATGGTAAATTCCGGTAAAGTTGCGATGGTATACACCTTGCCAAGCAGCCATACTCCGTTCATATCTATGCCTGATAAATTGGCAGAAATCATACTCAAAGAAAGTAAATAGATCAGCTTAAAACGCGTAAATAAGAAGAGGCTATCCTAAAGGTAGCCTCTTCTTTGTGGACTGTATCCCTGTTATTTCGTTTTATCCCCTATGGCGATGCGTTTTCGAATGCGACTTAAAGATGGACCTTCAATGCCAAGGTAAGAGGCAATATGATACAATGGTACCGAAAGGAAAATATTGGGGTGATTTTTTAGCAGTTCCTGGTACCTGTCTTCCGGACTTTTGAAAAGAAAGCCCTCCGTATTATTCATAACAGCATTCAATGCAGATTCGGCCAATATCCTGCCGAATCGTTCCCAGGAAGGTGAAAGCTTATAAAGCGACTGTAATTGATCGTAATGGATATAAAGAACCGACGATGGGGTCATGGCTTGTGTATAGTAGTCACAGCTTAATTGACTGAAAAAACTTTTATAAGAGGTCATAAACTGATCATCTGTAAAGAAGAGCATGTTCTTTTCTGTAGCGGATTCTTCATTGTTCTTGTATATCCTGAAAACACCATTCAGAACAAAACCTAAATATTTACAAACGTTCTTGTATTCGTTATAGAAGTCGTCTTTATTATAGGTTTTCACCTGCCAGTAGGGTAAGGAAAGGTCAAAATCTACCTTACTCATTCCTGAAACATTATTTACAACTTTTTGCAGTCTTTCAAGGTCTTCCATATATTGAATTTATTAATTATCAGGCACCCTGACAAAGGGTATCCGGGTGGTTCATTTAATCAGATTTATCATTCCAAAAACAAATGGCATGCTACCAAACCTGAAATAAAACCAGGTATTCAAAGCTACTAATAATCTCCCAGGAAATATGCACTAAAAACATAAAATAAACCTACCGAATTTTGCTGTTTAACTTGTTTGTAATCTGGTATTTATTGGTTTTTAAATGATGGCGGATAAGAAGTGTTCTAAGAACAATTTGCGATTTTAACCCGGGTTAATATTTATGGGCAGTCCGCAGAATACCTTTGTCTCATAAAATAACCAAATAAAAAAAAACAAAATGAAAAAGTTAACGACAACAATCGCTCAAAGTGTACTGGGCTGCGCTTCATTACTTATAGCAGGATTAATGCTCTTTGCATCTTGCAAAAAAGACAATCCCCAGCCGGAAAACCCGGAAAAAAAGGCAACAATCGTTTTGGTTCACGGAGCATGGTCCGATGCATCGTCCTGGGATGCGGTGATCCCTTCATTGAAAGCCCAGGGCCACGAGGTCATCGCTGTAAACCTGGCAGGTCACGGAACAGATGCGACCTCATTTGCTGACATCACACTTCAAACATATATTGAGCAGGTAAAAACAGCCATCGGCACGCGTACAGATGTGGTTTTGATGGGACATAGTTTTGCAGGAATCGTCATCAGTCAGGTGGCTGAAGAAATTCCGGCACAGATTAAAAAACTGGTCTACCTCGCAGCATGTTTGCCGCATGATGGGGAGAGCCTTTTGGGATTGGCCAGTCTGGATACATCGTCTCACATCAACGATTATCTGACAATCGATGAACCAAATGGTCAGGCAATCATTGCAGCCAACGGCGTGGCTGATGTTTTTGCCGCAGATGCGCCTCAAAATGTGCAGGATTACCTCGCCGCCCATATCAAACCTGAACCCTTAGCTCCGCTGGCGACACCGGTTCATCTGACCAACAAGAATTTTGGAAGCATTGAAAAAGTATATATCCACACGCTAAACGACAATGCAATTACTTATCCTGCACAACAATACATGGTAAATACAGGCAACGTTGCGAGGATGTACACTTTGTCAAGCAGCCACACACCCTTCATCTCTATGCCGGGTAAATTGGCAGAAATTATACGCATAGAAAGTAAATAATTACAGTAAAACATAAAAAGCCAGCGTATCCCCTGAAGTCACTTCAGGGGATTTTTTGAATAGATCCTACTTATTTAAGGCGGCATTCAGCACAGTTGGTTCGCTACTGCATGCCGCGCATTTCCTGTTCGTTCGTGATAGCCATAATTGCTACAATAAAAATCCATGCAAAGAAACGATGACGATGATTTAGGGATACTACTAAAGTATTTGACGGGATCGTTGTATTGCCTTATCGTCATATGGCGATATAGCATAATCTTTGCATGAAAGGTATTTATATTTTCCCGGAGGGCTGTTTGCGTGATGGTCGAGCAGAAAGATCCAATCAATGTGCTGATCGCCATATCCCGATAACCCTGGTATTTTTATATGCGTAAAACAGCTTAGTATTTTTCGCTTATCTTCGTGATACTCATCCTTGAAATCAAGCTTACCGATGGATCAATTCAAATACATAACTACTGTTTTATGGATAGCCATTTCAGGTTATGCGGCAGCTCAGCAGGAAATGTCGCAGGAAAAAATAACGGAGATTGGCAACAAAGTGCAGGAAGTCATTGGCGAGCACTGGTATGTATACGAAGCGGACAATGGTTTTGATATCTATTACTGCCGTTCCCTGCAGCAACAATACCAAGCCTGGGCTGACAAAAATCCTGAGCTGGTCTTTGAAGGTCAGCCGCTTGCTGAAAGTTTACAAGCATTTTTCAAACCTGAAATGGCCGACTCTGTGAGCTATTATGCTATATTATCACTTTCAGCCAAATCATTTGATGATCCCCAACAGGATGTAAAAGACAGGATAAGGTTTCGAAAGAATGGGGTCTTAAAGTTCGGGATCCGTTTTGAAGCAGCCTGGAGCCCTGAGAAAATCGAAAAAATACAGCAGAAAAATAATCTCCTAAAAGAAGCGATCCTCGCAGAACCGATATACAAGACTAGCCTGGACATCTTTGCAGATTACAGGTACTGGTTGCCCGAAGAAAGATGGCGCGACAGGACGCAGCCATATGATTTTTATTTTCAACGCCTGCCTTATACTTCTGCCTGGTATCCGTATGCGGTATTCATTACGCCTGACAAACCGTATTTCTTTTGCGACGTGTTGTATGCAGATCCTTCCAATCCGCAATATTACAAGGATGCACAGAATTTTATAGAACAGGAGCGATGTAAAACCTTGCAGGTTGTAGCATTCTGCCTGGGCATAAGCGATTTCAGGTTATTGAACTGAAGCCGGGAGGACAGATGACTTCATTTTGTGAAATAAACCCTTAAATAACAGACCATGAGCGTAACCCTATTTTTCCAATCCCACCTGCACGGAGAAAATCAGGAAATCCCGACCCAAACAATCGTAGAACAGTTTGAGCCTTTTATTACCAGGCGCGATGAATTTGGTTTCGAAGTCGTGTATGATGCGCAGAACAGCAGTTTTGTATTTATCGACCTCAATCTCGATTTTGGTTCCCACTTTTCGATTAACAGGCCCTGTACAGACCGGAGGCTGTATGTCAGCATTTACAATTTGATGCAGTTGGGAAATTTCGTTTTCTTTTGGGGCGGTGAAGCTTTTTATTTACTGGAGGGTATGCAGGCACATTTGCCGGAAGACATGCAGGAATTGCTGGGAGGTGATCTGATGGAAGTCAGGATCGTGACAGATCTCGAAGGATTTGTAGATTTGTTCGTTTAATACCAGGAACTTGCGAAGTGTACCAGTTTGTCCCGACTCGGTAGATCAGGGAGTGGGGACGATCGACAACCTGGCAGAAGCCATTCAGCAAATGCATGGAATCTGGCTTTGGTGGGATTAAGTGTTGTGCATAGCAATCATACATTAAAATAAAAGGGTGATTAATTTATAATAATTTAAGTAAAGCTGACCAATTATTTAGAAAAATATCGTTCTCACCATAACCACCTAATTTGTTCTTTCTAATTCTAATTTTAATCGAATTCTTTTCCCCATTCAATTCGGATTTTGGAATAATAAAAAACGAATTATAGTCGTACCATAAACATATTAGTATATCGAAATTTTCATATTCATTTTTTGTCACTTCAAACTCACGAGAGCCGTTGGTTTTTGCACTAGTTGCAGTAGTGTAGAGACTTTGTCTTGTTTTGACCTCAACTTTAATCGTCCGATTAGTTTCAAGGTTTACAAGCACAATATCACAGCCTGAGTCATCTAAATTTTTGAAAGCTTTCCAATTTGTCTCATGAATTCGGATATAAATCTGAAATAGGACGGAGTTCTCTCCTATATCTTTAAGAAGTTCTTTTAAGTTTTGAGGAAGTTTTTTTGTCGGTTTTGAGATGTTCACGTGAATTTCGGTTACTTATTGAACCAAATATAACCAAATCCCTTATACATCTTTTATTCTTTTTTTCTATTCGTCTTACGAATATTTTCAACATATATCTGATATGCTTTTAAGTCTCGCCTTAAGGCAATTCCTTCTTTTGTTTTCTCCAATATTTTCTTTGGGGCATCAATATAATTATTAAATACATCTATACCTGTAATATTTTGAAAACCTTCGTATTTTGTTTTTCGATGACTTAATTTAAATCCACTATCTAATACAATCTCAAGCAACGTTTGTAGGTGTTGTTTAAAACATTTTTGAGATGAAAATGTTAAATCATCTACATATCTTGTATAGGTAATATCATACCGGTTACAGAATTCGATTAACCGATAATCTGTTTCTAAAAAAACGATATTAGATACATGCGTACTGGTAGGAGTTCCCTGTGGAAGTTCAAATTTCCAAGTAGTGAATTTAGTTAACCAATGACTGTAATGATTCGAAAATTTGAATTTAAGAAATGTATCGTAAACTCTTTTATATTTAATACTGGGATAGAAATCTTGTAAATCTGTTGTAAACTGAAACTTCTTCCCCTGATGAGGCTTAGCATTTGTAATATTACTTTTTTTCTTTACACCTCCGTGAATATTAGGCGGCATAGTAATCGGAACCAGGATTCTTTCTTTGATTGCCCGTTGGATCACTTTTAGTTCTTTTAGAGAAGGTCGAATAGTCCTTTTTTTTACCGTTCCATCCTTATATTTTTTGCTTTCTCCGGTAACTTTATCTTTCTTTATTTCTTGCCATTCATTGTAGTAATGATCTATATTTGAGGATATTTCACTAACTAATTCCTTTTTAATTCCTATATTGTAGCAGAACTTCTTAAATTCCGCTTTTTCAAATTCAGAAGAAATCATTTACCAATATTTTTAATTTTGATCCTATACTTTCGAACTGTGCTCTTTTCTCGATTGATACATCTTCTGAATTCATGGACATAAAGAAGAGAATGGGTAATGGAATCTCCAATTCATTACTTATTATCTTTAATGTAGAAAGATTTGGCTCTTTTTTATTCCCTTCTATTTGTGAAAGATAAGTTTGTGTTATACCACAAGCCTTGGCAAACTCATCTTGAGTCTGCCCTTTTTGCTTTCTATTATTTTTTATTACTTTTCCTAAATCCATGAGATGAAAAATTTAAGGAGCGCTCGGGTTATAAATGTACATTGACTTTCTGTATCCATAGCTTAAGAAAAATATCGAGTTAACAACTCCACGATTTTCACAACTTCATCAAGAAGCTCTTCATTCGTTTTACCTTTCTTGCTCATTAGACCTTGAAGCTTTGTCAATGCTTCATTCAAGATTAACAAATCTTGATCCGAGAGAGAACACTGGTTCTCAGTGATAATTTGAATGCTCGCAATCAAACTACCGATGTTTTGTGTTTGTTTAATTCTACTCATCTTACTTTTTTTAATCGGGTGACATTACCCTGCATTAAAGCATGTCACCACTAGTAGAATTAAATTCGCCTTTCTAAATGCGTAAACAATGTTCTCATACACTCACTTAAAATTCCTGCATTTAAAGACTTTATATTAGATATAAAGCATTAAAGCACCGCGTAATCATATTCATAGAGCCTTATCGCTAAAGACTTCGCCGTGTAAGGAGGAAGACGATAGGACAGGGCGTGTTATAAATGTTGTATTTCCGCTAAAAAACCACAAGGGTTGCCAATTGGCTATAAAGTTGAACTTCATTTAGAAACTTGACCTCAAAACATTTTCAAAGAACTATGGGACAAAGATAGAGAAATATTACTCATAGTTAATAAAATACCTTCTAAAGTTATCAACATTTTATTTTAAAACATAATTATGTTGCTGATTATCATTTTTATGTGGATATCAGCCTAAGTTATTGTCTTTATAACTCAAAAATGAAAATCCCGCACACCATCCGCATTCCGGTTAAGTAATCCCGCAATCCTGTTAAATCGCTTTGGGGAGCATTGCTGAACTTTGCAACTACAAAAAACAGAGATATGAACATAGTCATTACAGGTTCTTTAGGGAACATCGGAAAACCACTCACAAAGCTGCTCGTGGAACAGGGACATGCAGTAACCGTCATCAGTAGTAAAGCCGAAAGGCAAACCGCGATCGAAGCATTGGGCGCCCGCGCAGCGATAGGCAAGATGCAGGACCCTGGTTTTTTAACAGCGACTTTTACAGGAGCCGACGTCGTGTACCTCATGGAGGCATGGGAAGGAATCGGGAGCATATTCGACAAAAACATCGATTTTGTGGCTGCGTTTAAAAACATCGGCAACAACTACAAACAGGCGGTCGCACAATCCGGGGTGAAACAGATCGTACATTTAAGCAGCATAGGCGCGCATACAGATCAGGGAACCGGTAGTCTTTTCGTGCACCACACCGTTGAGAACATCCTGAAACAACTGCCGGATACCGTTTCCATCAAATTCATGCGCCCCGTAGGATTTTACACGAACCTGTTCCGACACATGGCAACCATCCAGGCCCAGGGTGCTATTTTTCAAAGTTATGGCGGCGATCAGAAAGAACCCTGGGTTTCCCCGGTGGACATTGCAGCTGCGATTGCAGAAGAAATGGAAAAGCCTTTTGCCGGAAGGACCGTGCGCTACATTGCCAGTGAAGAAGTTTCCCCCAATGAGCTCGCGCTGATCCTTGGCGCAGCGATCGGAAAGCCAGGTCTGAAATGGGTTGTGAAATCCGACGAAGAAATGTTGGAAGGCATGCTCACAGCGGGCATCAACCCCTGGATTGCACATGGCTTCGTGGATATGCAGGCGGCGCAAAGAAGCGGTAGCCTGTATGCAGATTATTACCGCAACCAACCAACCCTCGGCCAGGTGAAATTCGCAGATTTTGCCAAAGAATTTGCATTGGCTTATGCTGTCTCCAACCCAACAAAATAAGTAAAGATGAAAAAAATACTGATTACCGGGGCCAATAAAAGCATTGGTTTCGAAACAGCCCGCCAGTTATTGCAACAGGGGCATTACATTTATTTGGGCAGTCGCAGTCTTGCCAATGGTTTCGCGGCTGTCGAAAAGTTGAAAGCCGAAGGGTTGAACCAGGTCGAAGCTGTACAGTTGGATGTGACGGATGATGCGTCCGTACAGGCAGCACGTGCCGAAATAGGCAAAAAAACGGAGATGCTCGATGCCCTGATCAACAATGCCGGCATCAATGGTGGCTGGCCACAGGGAGCGCTGGACGCCAGCATCGATCAATTTAAAAAAGTGTTCGATACCAACCTGTATGGCGTAGTCAGGGTCACGCAGGCGTTTATCGATTTGTTGCAAAAAGCTGCGGAGCCGCGGATCGTCCAGGTGTCTTCAAGTGGCTGTTCGCTGACCTTGCACAGTGATCCCGGCTGGAAATATTACACACACAAGGCGGCCGTTTACCCGGCATCCAAAGCAGCATTGAATATGTACACCATCGACCTCGCTTACGAGCTGAGAGACACGCCCTTCAAAGTGAATGCCGTTTGTCCGGGCTTTGTGGCCACTGATTTTAACGATCACCGCGGTACGGGCTCTGTGCAGGAAGCAGGTACGCGCATTGCGAAATATGCATTGCTGGACGCCAACGGTCCAACCGGAAAATTCATCAGCGAGGAGCACAATCCCGAAACAGGAGAAACGCCGTGGTAAAATTAAGCAGTAAACATTTTGTACATTTAAAGCATGAAAAAAGAACACCATTCAATCCATCAATTTGAATCGTTGTCTGACTTTCACCGGGTGTTTGGGCTGCCGAAGCCCTTACACCCGCTGATTAGTTTGATCGATCTCCAAAATCTCCGGTTCCGGTCCGATGAGTTAGCCGGTTCCATGGTGCTGAATTTTTACAAGATCGCTTACAAAACCAATACCTGTGGCCAGGCCCGGTACGGACAGAATTACTACGACTTTGGCGAAGGTGGTCTGGTGTTCACTGCGCCTGGCCAACGTTTTGAAAGTCCTGGTGATCAGGCGGCTTCAGGGCATTTGTTGCTGATCCATCCCGATTTTTTCCTGTCTTATCCGCTGGCCGCTAAGATCAGGGAATATGGTTTTTTTGCCTACGCAGCCCATGAAGCATTGCATTTGTCCGATCAGGAAAAGTCCACGATACTGACAGTTTTCAGCAATATTGAGGCTGAATTAAACAGCCGGATCGATGACTTCAGCCAGGATGTTATGATTTCACAGGTAGAACTCGTATTGAATTACAGCAACCGTTTCTACAAGCGCCAGTTCATTACGCGGAAAGCACCGAGTAACGACCTGCTTCAAAAGCTGGAAGAAATACTCGACGATTATTTCAATACCGACAAATCCGCCCTGCAGGGCATCCCGACCGTTCAGTTCCTGGCGGAGCAATTAAACGTATCTGCTGGCTACCTGAGCGACATGCTGCGCGCTTACACGGGACAAAATGCCCAGCAGCACATACACCACAAGCTCGTCGAAAAAGCGAAGGAAAAATTAGCCGCTTCCAGCTTATCCGTTGCAGAGATCGCTTACCAGCTGGGTTTTGAATATCCGCAGTCGTTCAGTCGCCTGTTTAAAACCAAAACAAATCTGTCTCCGCTGGCATTCCGGCAGTCTTTTGGCTAATAAGGGACCAGTTTATTTCTCTTTCGATTCAGTAAAATTGACGTTGCTGCAACGCAGCCACAACGAGGTGCTGGACCGCAAAACAACCTTGTTGAAATTGTGGAGCGAAGAAAATTCTTCAATGCCCGAGACACCGGAGTCTACATCAGCAGGCCCAGAAGAAAACTGAACGGTGATCCCGTTGTCGAAATCGTGAACATCCGTGGATTCGGCTACAAGCTGATTTGTGAGTAGCATTCGTGTCTGGGACTTCACGAAAGATCAATCCCTGCTTTTATCTTTCGGCCATGGATTGTGCCCGGAACTTTTATAACCCGAAAATGCGCTCAGCAAAGCAGTAACTGCTTTTACTTTCCACTGATGCTGAACCAGCAAGGCGACGACCGACATACCCACGCTTGCAGCGTATTTTTCCAGCAGGACCAGTGCTGCGGCGGAACCTGTAAGACCAAGAGCGGCGGTCAAGGTGATCAGGAAACCCGCTTTTGCATGTTTCCAGATTGAATTGGCATCTGCAAAATTAACAACGCCTGCCGACGTAGCCACCCAATAATCGGTAGTTACCTGGGAGACTTCCATTTGCGGAATGTATACATTGAGCACCTGGTTGCGTCCGCCTTTGGCATCATAATACCACAATTTGCACCAGATTCCCTGCGGAACATGGCTTTCCGCTGCTGCCAGTGCAGCGTAGTCTGTATCATGGAAATAATCCAGCGCTGTGATCATGTAACGCGGCAATTCGAAGGGTCTTCCATAGGAGGCGAGTACCTGGTAGCAAAGCGTTTCCCCTTTTTTTACGCGGTCTTTTACAATTTTCTCGACCTGCTTCTCGTGCCCGAGCTTGCTGTGGTTATTCGTACGCTGGGTTAAAGGCGTGAGATTTTCCCAGTTGGCACCGGTGCCGTGGGTGTTGTCATTCAGCAGGTGCCCGCGTACATAATAGGTCGATTTTCCGCCGGCTTTCTGTTTCCGTTTTTTAAGGGTTGTCCAGGTAGGGTTGCCTTCTGCGGTGGGGGAGCTTCCGGGCGGACCGAATTTGGTCAGCGGATCTGCGAGCATATAGGTTCCGAAGCCGCGACCTGTCAGCGGGCCATAGATAATATCTGTTGCAGAAGCAGCGGTAGGCGTGGTTCGGACTACATCCCGGATGGTCGAATAAGTTCCGTAAAATCCCCAGATTCCCCAGTCGGAAACCGTATTTCCAATAAATTTATTCAATATCCAGTACGGGGGAGATGCTACCAATCCCAGTTTCGGTTGTCCCTTTTGGGTAAAGTCAAGCAGAATGTCGTGCAGGTAAAACAGCTTTTTCGCCTCCTGGAACAGCAAGTTCAGTTCCGCAACGGACGGTTTGCGCAAGGCATTCATTTTCGGCGTCAGCCACGCTTCGGCAGCAATTTTTTTATCCTGTGGATCTGATTTAGCTGTCAGTCCTTCCCGGGCTGTAGTCACCTGTGCCAGGGAAGGTTTTTTATGGACTTTTCCGCCCTTCCCTTTGTCGTCCGGATTTTTGCCGGTGTTGGGTGCGGCTTCTCCACCGGACTGATTTTCCGGAATAGCGACAGGCTGCTGCTGATGCGAGCGGTCAGCACGATCCTGCAACTGCTGTAGTTGTATTGTTTTGGGACTTTGGTCTGCCAGCTCCTGCATTTGGCGCTGTACGATTGCCTGGGGACGGTTGTCCACCGCGGAGACAGGTTGCGAAGACGCAGCTATACCGGTTTGAACGAGGTCACTGCTGGATTTCGAAGCGGTGTTTTTCTGTGCGGGCGTATGCATATCTGATATTCATGAGGTTGACCGTCAGCGAATTTAGTGAAAAAACAATTCCATTTTTCTATGGCTTCCGCCCTGGACTTCAGGAAATGAGCCGGGCGTTAATGCTTGATGCTGAAAACCCTTGTGATTGGTGGGTTTAAAGGCAGATGAACTGCCTGCGTGGATTTTACCTGTCTTTTTAAAACCCGTAAAAATGACTGCGCTCCCATCCTCCGGAAGATAAAAGAGGGTCGGATGTCTCACGCTGGATGCCACTTTCAGCTTTCAATTCGGAAATTAAACCATTGGCTGCGTTGCTGCCTGCGGCGGTCAGACTTAATTTTAAGACTTTCGACTATAAGCCCGTTTTCAAATTTTGAATTATCTTTGTGCCCATGCAGGAAATGATATTGATTTTGGATTTTGGCTCGCAATACACCCAACTGATTGCGAGACGTGTAAGAGAACTGAATGTTTATTGTGAAATCCACCCGTGGAACAAAGTTCCGGAGCTCGGCAGCCACATCAAAGGTGTGATCCTTTCTGGAAGCCCGTTCTCAACGCGTGATCCACAGGCGCCAACGCCGGATCTTTCAGCCATCAAGGGACAAATGCCTTTGCTGGGCGTATGTTTCGGGGCACAGTACCTCGCCAATAATTACGGTGGAGAAGTATTGCCTTCGACAATCCGCGAATACGGCCGCGCCAATCTTTCCTTTGTCAATACGACCCACGAGCTGACTGCCGGTATGACCGTTGGCTCCCAGGTCTGGATGTCGCATGGCGACACGATCAAAAAAGTGCCTGCGGATTACGAGATCATTGCCAGTACGCACGATGTAGAAGTCGCAGGCTATCACATCGCAGGCGAGCAGACTTACGGTATCCAGTTTCACCCGGAAGTGTACCACTCGTTCGAAGGCGGCATTTTGCTGAAGAATTTCATTGTCAATATCTGCGGATGCGCGCAAAGCTGGACCCCGGACTCGTTTGTGGATGCTACCGTGCAGGACCTGCAGCAACAAATCGGTACGGACAAAGTCATCCTCGGTCTGTCCGGCGGTGTAGATTCCTCGGTAGCGGCAGTTTTGCTGCACAAAGCCATCGGTAAGAACCTGCATTGCATTTTTGTAGACAACGGATTGCTGCGCAAAGATGAGTTCAATGCGGTACTTGCTTCCTACCAGGGCATGGGACTGAATGTGAAAGGCGTCGATGCTTCCCAGCGTTTCTATGCTGCGCTGAAAGGACTGACCGATCCGGAGCTCAAAAGAAAAGCCATCGGAAAAGTATTCGTGGACGTTTTCGACGATGAGTCCAAGCAGGTGGAAGATGCGAAATGGCTGGGCCAGGGCACGATCTACCCGGATGTCATCGAATCGGTTTCTGTCAATGGCGGACCGTCCCAAACAATCAAATCACACCACAATGTCGGCGGATTGCCGGACTATATGAAGCTCAAGGTTATCGAGCCTTTGCGTTTGCTGTTCAAGGATGAGGTCAGAAGAGTAGGGAAGTCCCTGCAAATCTCGGACACGATCCTCGGCCGTCACCCGTTCCCGGGACCAGGACTCGGAATCCGTATCCTCGGCGAGGTCGATGCAGAGAAAGTGCGCATTTTGCAGGAAGTCGATGCTTTGTTCATCAACGGACTCAAAGAAGATGGCCTGTATGACCAGGTTTGGCAGGCGGGCGCAATCTTTTTGCCGGTCAATACTGTTGGCGTGATGGGCGACGAAAGAACGTATGAAAATGCCGTTGCGCTGCGTGCCGTTACGTCTACGGACGGAATGACGGCTGACTGGTGCCATTTGCCTTATGAGTTTCTCGCAAAGATCTCCAACCGCATTATCAACCAGGTGAAAGGCATCAACCGCGTTACCTACGACATCAGCTCCAAGCCACCTGCAACGATTGAATGGGAATAAGCCCATTCATGGCATGCGGATTGTGAATGAGAATGATATTTTAAATCAGATATGAAAAAACTAATCAGTGTTTTGTGCTTCCTTTGCATGGTACAGTTCTCCTTTGGACAACTTGAAAAGGCCGAAGTAGAATGGAAAGACGGCAAGAAGTATTACGTGCATTTCGTGCAGGCCGGGAATACCCTTTACGGCATCACGCGCCTGTACAATGTAAGTGCGGATGAAGTCCTTGAGATGAATCCCGTTGTCGCCAAAGGACTCCAGGAAGGACAAAAACTGCTCATTCCTGCCAATTCCGGTGCCAAAGTAGAGCCGGCGAAAGCGGACAAAGACAAGGATAAGGACAAAGGAAAGCCCGAGACGAAACCCGTCACAGCACCATCCACCGGTAAAACACACCTCGTTGAGAAATCAGAAACGCTGTACGGCATTTCTAAAAAGTATGAAGTGTCGATGGAAGACATGGTGAAAGCCAATCCGGGGATAGAGAACGGGATTTCTGTCGGACAAGTACTCAATATTCCTGCGAAAAGCGGCGTTAAGCCGGTTACGACCGACAAACCCGTTATTACAACGACTTCCCAGACAAAAATCACTTTTGCCGATACGACGATCCTGCACACCGTGCTCGATCACGAGACGCTTTACAGCATTTCCCGCCGTTTCATGGTGCCTGCGGAAGAGCTCCAGCTCGCAAACAGTATGAAAAATACGAAAATCAAGCCGGGCGATGTACTGAAAATCCCTTTGAAAAAAGAGACATTCACGAAAGTTGAGGTTCGCAAGGTGGAGAAAACAGAAATCCGCAAAGTAGATGAAGACCTGCTTTTCAACAGGAAAGAAACCTACAAGGTCGTTGTTTTGCTGCCTTTCAATTTTGAGAAAGGAACGGACGGAATCACCGAGATCGCGACAGAATTCCTGATGGGTGCGCAGATCGCACTCGATTCTCTGCAAGGCCTCGGATTGCGTGCACAGGTCAATGTGCTCGATTGCGGCAACGATTCACTGAAGCTCAAGACACTGTTCACACAGAAAGAATTCAAGACCGCCGACCTCGTGATCGGCCCTTTCACCGGGGATAACCTCGACATCGTTGCACGGTGGTGCAAAGCCAATAAAGTGCGGATGGTCAATCCGCTCGTGGCTTCCACAAACATTCTCAAAGATAACGCTTTTGCTTACAATGCGGTAGCTTCGGATATCACTTTGCTTGAAGGCGCGGCCATCCACCTCGCGGCTGAACATCCGAAAGACCAGGTTGTATTGGTCAAAGTAGGAGCGAAGGACAGTGATCTGTACCAGGCTTTCCGCCAGAAATTCATCGCAGAAAGTCTCGCCGGCAGTAAACAGAAGCTGATCGAGATCGCCGAATCTGAAATGGGAACCTACATCCGCAAAGGCGGCAATACGATCTTCGTTGTTCCGACACGCGATAAAGTAGTCGCCCTGAAATTCATGAACGCGCTCAATAAAGTAGGCGGCAAGGCAGGAACCGGAACAATCAGCGTTTACGGCACGCGCGAATGGGTCAATTTCGATGAGATCAAGGGGTATTACAAGAATAAATTCAATTTCCATTACGCATCCCCGAACGATTTCAATTACGGGTACGAAAGTACAAAATGGTTGATGCGCCAGTACCGCAGAAGGTACAATGCAGACCTTTCCAAATATGCTACGCAGGGATTCGACGTGACCTTCTATTTCATCCAAAAGTTGTTGCTCGAAAAAACACCGGAAGAAGGCGTGATGAACAACATTCAACTGATGTCGACAGGTGCAGGTAGCGGGTATGAGAACAAAACCTGCTACATCCTGAAACAGCAGGATTATGAAATTGTTAAAGTCGCGGAAGTCCATGAATAAAGAACAAATTGCAGCCCGTTTCCAGGAGCTCCAGGATAATATTTGCCGCGGATTGGAAGCGCTGGATGGGAAATCCCTTTTCAGCGAAGACCAATGGGAACGTGCCGAAGGCGGTGGCGGCCGCACGCGCATCATCACCGAAGGCGATCTGATCGAGAAAGGAGGCGTTGCCTTTTCAGCGGTGCACGGACCTGTGAGCGCGGACATGAAAAAGCAGTTGGGGCTGGAAGGCGAGGAGTTCTTCGCAACTGGTGTTTCCATCGTGCTGCATCCGCATAATCCACATGTACCCATCATCCACATGAATGTGCGCTATTTCCAGCTCGATGACGGGACTTACTGGTTTGGCGGCGGGATTGACCTCACGCCACATTACATCATCCCGGAGCAGGCACGTTTGTTCCACGCTGCGCTGAAAGCAGTTTGTGACCGTTATGATTCCAGTTTTTACAGCAAATTCAAGCCCTGGGCAGACGACTATTTTTACATTCCCCACCGTTCCGAAACACGCGGTATTGGCGGGATCTTTTTCGATCACCTGTCTGAAAACAATTCGTCACTGACCAAAACACAGCTTTTCGACTTCTGCCTGGAGCTCGGGAATACCTTCGTTCCGGCTTATGCAAAACAAGCTGAGCTCGGCAGGGAACTTCCTGTGACACCCGATGAGTTGCGCTGGAGAAACCTCCGCAGAGGGCGCTATGTCGAATTTAACCTTGTGCACGACCGCGGCACGAAGTTCGGTTTGTACTCCGGCGGACGTACAGAATCCATTTTAATGAGTCTTCCGGCCCACGCGGCATGGGAATACAATCACGCGCCTGAACTAAATTCACGGGAGTACGAAACGCTTAACTGGCTGGGGACGAAGCAGGAATGGCTGTGAAATTTTAATGCAAAATGCGTTACGTCTGAAAAATATTAATCAATATTTATTGCGTTTTTCTTGTTTATAGGCAATTGTATTTTTACTTTAGTCCTTAAGATACTATTACGCACTATGAAAAAGCTACTCACATTTGCGGGTGTGTTTCTGATTACCGGAAGCACATTTGGTCAGGATGTACCGCGCCGGAACCCGGCTCCGCCTCCTAAAGGCACGGCGATCCAATCTCCCCAAAAACTGAAATCCCAAAAGGCAGACAAAACATACCGGCAATCCCGGGGAACAAATGCTGCCAATCCAACCCAAACTCCTGCTACAGCCCCCGAAAAGAAAAAGCAATCATCTAACTGATCAGCGCTTATGAAAACATACTTACTACTACTCGTGCTTATTGCAGGCATGCATTCGGCGTATGCCCAATCCGATTTCAGAGACAAGTGCATCGCTGTATACGGTGAAGCCAACTGGGAAGACTGGGAAGCGACAAATCCCGCCCTGCTCCGGTACCTCGAAGCTTTTGCAGCGCGGGGCGTGAGCCTGCAGCCTTACCATGAAAAATATGCAGATGCGCCGATGCTTGACCACATTGCATTGACCGGCCATCCGGAAACAGAGGTGACTTTGTCTGATTTCCTGGCGCATTTCCAGGCGCCCGGTTTTAACCTGCTGGAATATAATTTCCAGGTTACCCAGGAGATACAGGTATTCAGGATTCCCATTCCCGGGCAGGTACTTGTGATTGCAAGCCGCTCGCAACTTCAATCAAACTAAAGGCTTATGAAACTACTACTACTTTTCCCGCTTCTGCTTTTGCTGATGCCGGGACAAAGCCTGCTGGCACAGGCCCACGTCATGACCAACGGTACGATCAACAGTTGCTCCGGCACATTTTACGATCCCGGAGGCACAGCCAATTACGGCAATAATGCCAATTTTACGATGACCATCTGCCCGAGTACGCCCGGTACGCGGGTGATCCTGAATTTCAGCTCGTTCATTACTGAGAACGGCAGCGATTTCATGACCATTTATGACGGCGCGACAGTTGCAGCACCTTCCCTGGGTGTTTATACAGGCATTGCAGGTCCGGGGATCGTTTCGGCCACCAGCGCCAATGCCACCGGTTGCATCACGATCCGTTTTACGTCCAATGGCTTTGCTACCGCGGCTGGTTGGGAAGCGGCTATTTCGTGCGCTTCGCCTTGTCAACAGGTGATCGCAGACCTGACCGTCAATCCCTCGCCCAACCTCGGACAGTTCATTGACATTTGTCCGGGTGAACTGGTTGCCGTGGATGGCAATGCGACGAGCTATCCGAACAACAACGCGTCCTACGCGCAGTCCAACGCCACTTCTACTTTTGCGTGGGTCTTCGGAGACGGTACTTTCGGCAATGGCATCACAGCTTCACACGCCTATGCAACTCCCGGGATTTACCAACTGAAACTCCGCGTGACCGATGCGGCAGGCTGTACGAACAGCAATGATATCCAGACGCTGGTGCGCGTAGCGGCGAAGCCCGTTTTTGGAGGCACTTCCGTTACGCAGCCTTCAATTTGCCTTGGTCAGAGCAATACATTGGCAGGTATGGTTACACCCCAGGAAATCGACCTCGATTGTACGCCTCCGGTATCCGGGCTTACGTACCTGCCGGATGGAACGGGTGCGTCTTATACAACCTCGATCAATGTCGATTGTTATGGGCTCGGCTCAGCGCTGACGAATATCAACCAGTTGGAAGACATTTGTCTGAATATGGAGCACTCCTATGCGGGCGATCTCACGATTCAGATCAAATGTCCGAATGGAACGACGGTCGACCTCGTGACCTACGGCGGGATGGGCAACCAGTTTGTTGGTCAGCCGGTCGACAATACAGTAGCCGGTCTGAACGGCAACGGATATAACTATTGTTTCTCATCCGTGGCCAATCAAACCTGGCTCGAGCTCGTCAATGCAGGGGCACCGCTGTATTCTTATGTTGACAACGGAGGAACCAATGTCAATAACCACGCTTACATTCCTGCCGGCACCTATGAGCCTTCCGGGAACCTGAACACACTCCTGGGCTGTCCGCTCAATGGTGCCTGGTCCATTGTCGTGATTGATAACCTGGGTCAGGATGACGGCTATATTTTCGATTGGAACATCAATTTCTCGAACGCGCTTACGCCAGTTTCTTCGGTATATACACCATTAATTGCCAATTCAGGTTGGGCACCGGATCCAACGATTACTGCTGCAACAGGGAATAACATTACCGTGGTTCCGGTGGCTACCGGCAATACGTGTTACACCTTCCAGGCAACGGATGTTTTTGACTGTGTCAATGATACGACGATCTGTTTTACGGTTCTGGCTCCCGGTTCACCCGGCTGTCCGGTCTGTTTGATCACAAACTTCACGGCCAATTCCAACCTCGCGAACTGTACAGATGAATATGTAACGACCGGCAGTATCCAGTTTGCCATGGCTCCCGCAAGCGGAACATTGATCGTCGAGGATTGCCATGGAAACCAGGTCATCGCTGCGAATGCACCTTTTATTTCTCCGGTCAATTATACGCTGACAGGAACGGATGCAGATGGCGCGCCTTGTTTTTTCAGGGCTTATTTCAGTGACAATATCACCTGCGATTCCCAGATCGATTTTACTTATCCGGCATCGAATCTGCCCGACGAGGCAGGAACCGTTACAGCGACGCTCAACGGTACTTCCATCCATGATTACATCGTTTGCAACGGCGACAACGTCACCGTCACTTCCAATGATGACTGGGCCATTCCACCCCTGGCGCCAGGCAATGATCCCGGACTTGGTTACCTCATTTACAGTTGTCCGCCAACACCCGGTGGAGTAGGTGTGGATCCCGCTGCAGATCCCTGTCTTGAAGGATTTATAGCTGCGGAGGACATTACTTTGCTCAACGACGGCGGTGCTGCTTCGACCATCCTTTCCGGTTTTTTCAATACACCGGTCAACAATACATTCTATGCTGTGCCGATGACTTTCGGATCGATCGGCAGCTCAACTTATATTGAGGACTGCTATGATCTGGCCATAGACCAGATGGTCACCATTCAGTTTCTGAATCCAATACAGCCGGCCATTGCCCAAAACTGTGAAACGGGCACAGCTGTGATCACCCTCACAGGTGGATATCCGCAGTTCCATGCCGGGAATTATACAGCCAGCGGACTCACGCCTGCCACAGCAGCTTTTGTCAATTCAACTGCCTTGCATGGTGGAACGATCACACTGAACGGCCTGACGAATGGACAAACCTGGTCATTCATCGTGACAGATGGGAACGGCTGTCCGATTACGGTTACCGGCACATTTACGGGATTGCAAAATGCGGCCTTTACATATCCACAACCGGAATATTGCAGAAATTCGCCGAATCCTGCTCCGCTTGTAACAGGAGTTGCCGGCGGAACATTCAGCAGTGCGGCTGGAATTACGCTGAATCCCGCCAGTGGATTAATCAATTTGCTTGCATCCACTCCCGGAACGTATACCATTATGTATACAACGCCCGGTCCGACCTGTCAGGGGACAGCCACATTTGTAGTGACGATCCATCCGCAGCCAGCGGTCAACGGCGGAACAGATCAAGCTGTCTGCAATGGCGCGCAGGTCACACTCACAGCTACGGGTGCCGACACCTATACATGGACGGATGGCATTACCAATGGTTTTCCATTCACACCGGCTTTGGGCACAACCACTTACACAGTAACAGGTACCAATACCTTAACAGGATGTATTAATACGGATATAGTGATTGTCACGGTAAATCCCATACCGCTTGTGGATGCAGGTGCAGACCTGACGCTTTGTAACGAACAGCAGGCAACTTTGTCGGCATCCGGAACGGCAGGAGTAACGTACGCCTGGAGCGATGGCATCGCCAATGCTGTTGCTTTTACGCCGGCTTTGGGTACATCCCTTTATACGGTTACTGCTACGACCGCTGCGGGTTGTACCAATACAGACCAGGTTTCAGTGACGGTCAATCCGCTTCCTGTAGTGAATGCCGGACCGGATGTTTCGGTGTGTACCGGAAGTCCCGTCACGCTCACAGCGACCGGCGCCGCCACATATGCCTGGACCGGCGGAATTGCCAATGCCGTTCCCTTCACGCCCGTAGCGACGACAACTTATACAGTAACCGGGACGGCTGCAACTGGCTGTGTCAGTACAGACATGGTAACGGTTACGGTGCTTCTGAATGCACCAATCAATGCCGGACCAGATGTTGCTATTTGTACCGGTCAATCCGCGCAGCTGACGGCAACAGGTGGAGTTAGCTACAGTTGGAACAATGGACTCGGGGCCGGGAATAATTTTGCGGTTTCTCCAACGGTGACGACAATCTATACCGCTTCCGGAACAGATGCGAATGGCTGTTCGGGGACTGATAACGTTACGATCACCGTCAATCCTTTGCCGCTCGTGAACGCCGGCATTGATAGAACAGTTTGTGCAGGAACGGATATTACGCTGACTGCAACGGGAGCGAATACTTACGCCTGGACGGATGGCATTGCGAATGGCATTGCATTTACGCCGGTCGTTGGTACACAGATATATACAGTAACCGGGACTTCTGCCACGGGTTGTGTAAATACAGATACAGTTTCTGTAACGGTTCATCCTTTGCCGCTCGTCAATGGTGGTGTGGATCAAACTGTTTGCGCCGGGATATCGCTTACACTGACAGGAAGCGGTGCGCCTATATTGACCTGGGACAACGGTATTTCCAATGGCGTTGCTTTTGCGCCCATCGTAGGAACGCTGGTCTATACCGTTACTGGAACCGATGCCAATGGCTGCGTTGATACAGATGCAGTTTCTGTAACTGTGAATCCTTTGCCGCTTGTCAATGGTGGTGCGGACCTAACTGTGTGTGCCGGAACGTTTGTAACGTTGACAGGCACAGGTGCGCAAACTTACACCTGGAACAATGGCGTTACCAATGGAATTTCTTTCGTGCCAACAGTTGGCACAACAATTTATACGGTCACGGGGATCAATGCGAATGGCTGTTTGAATACCGATGCCGTTTCTGTTACTGTGAACCCCAATCCTGTTCCGGTTATCAACGGCGCAAGTGATTACTGCTCCAATGCGACCGCTGGCCTGGTGACTACTTTGCCTTTTGCAACTTATTTGTGGAGCACAGGTGCCACAACTGCGGGTATCAGTGTTACGCAGGCGGCCAATCCGATCTCTGTTACCGTGACCAATACTTTTGGCTGTTCGGCAACTTCTCCCGGATTCATTGTCAACGAAACATCGGTGGTCACCGCCAATTTCAGCCTGGCAATCTGCCAGGGGCAATCTGTGTTGATCCACGGGATGCCCAGGTCTGTTGCGGGAACCTATAGTGAGGTATTTGTTTCATCTACCGGTTGCGACAGCACCGCGAACGTAACCCTGACGGTTAATCCGCTGCCGCCTGTCAATGCAGGTATGGATCAGCAGGTTTGTACAGGCGCAACAGTAACGCTTGCAGGTTCGGGTGCACAAAACTATGTATGGACCAATAATGTCACGAACAATTCATCCTTTGTACCAGCTGTCGGCACGCTGACTTATACACTTACGGGCACCGATGCGAATGGCTGCTCAGATACAGATGTCGTTGCTGTGACGGTTCATCCCCTGCCAGTTGTTTCCGCAGGTGCGGATGTCGCGGTTTGTATCGGTCAATCCGTTGTGCTTTCCGGGGTAGGGGCGCAGACGTATGTGTGGAACAACAATGTTACCAACGGCACATCATTTAACCCGATCGGTACCAATATCTTTACCCTTACCGGGACAGACGTGAATGGTTGTGTTCAGACAGACCAGGTATTGGTGACGGTCAATCCATTACCGGTTGTTTCAGCAGGTGCAGATCAGGATTTCTGTGCAGGACAACTCGCGCTTTTGGTGGGTTCGGGTGCGCAATCCTACCAGTGGAGCAACGGTGTGATCAATAATATTCCCTTTGTGCCCGCTGTAGGAACAGCCGTTTACACGGTTACCGGAACGGATGCGAATGGCTGTCAGAACATAGACCAGGTACAACTGGTTACGTATGCATTGCCGCCTGTGGAAGCAGGAGTCAACCAGGCGGTTTGCATCGGCAGCCAGGTAACATTAAATGGTTCAGGAGCGCTGTCCTACGTATGGAATAACGGCGGGATCGATGGTGTTGCATTTACACCCGGATTGGGCGCTGTTCCGTATACGGTTACAGGAACTGACGCGCACGGTTGCCATGCCACGGACAACGTGGTTGTTACCGTGCATCCTTTGCCGTTGATCGGTGCGGGTCCTGATCTGTCTATTTGCGATGGAGCCGCGGTAACGCTCAGCGGAACAGGTGGGATCACTTATACCTGGAATAACAATGTAGTGAATGGCGTTTCTTTTGTGCCGCTTACCGGTACAGTAATTTATACCGTTACAGGTACGAATGCGAATGGCTGTGTGAATACCGATCAGGTTGTTTTGACTGTCCATCCGAACCCCAATGTACAGGCTGGCAACGATGTCATTGCCTGCGCAGGTTCAGACATTACCCTGACAGGAAGCGGTGCGCAATCTTATACCTGGAACAACGGGATAAGCAATGGCATTCCATTCACGCCAGGTTATGCGTTTACCTACATTGTGACAGGAACGACTGCTGCCGGTTGTCAGGGAACAGATTCGCTGGATGTCAGTATAGAAGCATTGCCGGTGATTTCCATACAGCCGAATGTAACAACAGGTTGCGCGCCACTGGAAGTCACGTTTACCAATAACTCTACCGGAGGAGTCAACTGCACCTGGATCTTCAACAATGGAGGAACGGCACAAGGCTGTGGCACAATAATCCATACTTTTCCGTATGCGGGATGTTACGATGTCACTTTTATGACTACTTCGGCGACAGGTTGTACGGCACAGTTGGTATACGAAGATCTGATTTGCTTATCGGCGGACCCGAAAGCATCTTTTGTGCCTTCACCGGGTCTGTTGACACAGATGGCCACGACGACCGAAATGATCAATTCAAGCCTGGGCGCAACCACTTACCTGTGGGATTTCGGTGATTATACACCGAATTCAACTTTGTTTGAACCGTCACATAGCTATCCGACAGCTGAAGCGGGTGATTATATCATCATGCTGATCGCTTACAATGCGATGGGATGTAGCGATACGGCCTATGCCCATGTCGAGGTGCAGGAAGATCTGTTGTTTTTTGTTCCGAATGCGTTTACGCCGGATGGAGACGCCAATAACCCCGTTTTTCAACCGGTATTTACTTCCGGGTTCGATCCGCAGGACTTCTCGCTGCATATTTTCAATCGTTGGGGACAGGTCGTGTTTGAAAGCCACGATGCATCCAAAGGCTGGAGCGGTTCGTACGGCGTTGACGGTAAATTAGCCGAAGACGGCGTATATACCTGGAAGATAGAATTTAAAACTACGATGAGTGATGAGCGGAAGATGGCCGTGGGTCATGTTACTATCCTGAGGTAGAATTATTTGTGTGTGTAGTTGAGTGCATCCCCGGGAAATTTATTCCGGGGATTTTTAGTTTAGATAGTTGGACATTGTAAGGCATTTTTCAGATCATCTGTGCAAACCAAAAAACGTTGCGCTCATTCAAACAACTGATCTCCTGGCTTTATTAATGAGAAAATTAATTGTATCTTGTGATAAAACGATTAATAATTCATTAATTTTAACTGCGGGAAAATAATTTAAAAGTTACGCAGGCAACTATACCCGAGAAAATAACGTCAAGGAAATATTAAATCAAAAGCGAAATGAAGTTACTCCTTACTGTATGCATCGTGGCATATACATTCTTTTCATCGGCTCAAAAATATGATGAGAGATTGCTTAAAAATCATGGTGACACGATTCTGACTATTTACTACAAAAATCACAACTATTACAATTTCCTGCTTTTCGAACTGGACTATTCGTATGAAATCCGCGACAAAAAAGCCATGACGAAAAAAGAGATTTCCTCAGCGATACCGGCTAAGAATATTAAAAACGAATCCGGCCGCGTGCTGTCGAAAGAAGATTTGATTCCCGGTGTTTTTAATTTTAAGACCTGGGGAATCGTACTCAATCAGAAAGAACCCGTGATCATCAAGCTTGATGCGGGTCATTACCTATACTTCTACGACAAAGTATCCAACAATGTCCGTTTCGGAACAAGCCCACTCTATAGAAAATAAGACCATGAAATTACTCTCCATCATTTTCCTGTTAGGATTTTCCTGGCAGTTGCATGCACAGCAGACAGGTATTACTGTCAATTCAACGATTCATAACACGACGATTAGTACGTGTAATGGCTTCATTATCGATGCCGGAGGTCAGGGTGGATCCGGCTATACCAATGGTCAGGATGTTATCTTTACAGTCTGCCCGGATACGCCCGGAGATTTCATTTCCGTGGTATTCAACTTGTTTAACCTGGATACATTTGATGACAATCCATCTCCAACGGCTACGAATGTAGACAACATGTATGTGTATGACGGAACCAGTACGGCGGCTAACTTTTTGGGTGTGTATGGAGGTACAGAGCTGCAAGGCGTAGTGATTCAGGCTTCCCCTCAAAAC